>Ga0209937_1000102_pt1 | contig 28568 bp, 34 predicted proteins | sample SalPon1_B_H2O_MG_FD_185699 | JGI IMG/M metagenome (GOLD analysis project Ga0209937, IMG submission 185699) | Salt pond water microbial communities from South San Francisco under conditions of wetland restoration - Salt Pond MetaG R1_B_H2O_MG... | ecosystem: Environmental > Aquatic > Non-marine... | reverse complement strand
CCATAGACGGCGGAGAAGCCTTTGTGTTCGGCTCGTGGGTGTGCATCGACACAGAGACCGTGGTCACACTAGAAGCCGACACAGCGTCGCAGACAGTGTTTGTAGGGTGGGAGGTCAACGAGGCAGACGAGGTCATCGTTGGGCTCGGAGAAGACTTCACATTCATCCAGGGCGGCGCGACCGCTGACCTTGGCATACCGTTATGGGAGTTCGACACTGATGCCAATGGCGTTGTAGACGTTCGTGACGTGCGTGTCGATTATAGGTTCGATGCAGAATCTATCGAGCAAGGGCCAGGATCTGGCTTAGATGCGGACACAGTCGATGGGGTAGAAGCGTCTATACTCGGTGGGTCAGACATTCTAGATGATGGTTTCCTCTCCCTGGAGAGCGCACAAGAGATAGACTTCACAGATAATCTATCGGTATCGAACGAAGGGGGCGGGCGGACATCCGTGTCCGTTGATGATGTGTTTGTTGAGAGTGCAGGAGACACGATGACAGGCGACCTGGACATGGATAACAACACGATAAAGAATCTGAATCCGCCAGGAGACGATCTTGATGCTGCCACAAAGGGATACGCGGACTCTATCGCGCAAGGTCTTGACATCAAGCAAGCTGTGCGAGTCTGCACATGCAACCAAGGAAATATTGACCTCACGTCAACAACTGACCCGAACCCCATTGACAACGTCACATTGGTTGACGGTGACCGCATACTTCTCATCGAGCAGACCGATGCAACAGAGAATGGTATATACGTTACGACAAACGCGGCAAATCCATCTACATGGGTTCGAGCACCAGACGCAGATGAAGACATAGAAGTGAACAGCGGGTTGTTCACACTTACAGTAGAGGGGCAGGTGAGCGGCAATGTGGGGTTCATTTTGACAACACCAGACCCCATCACGCTTGGAACAACAGATCTTGATTTCACTCGATTCAGTGGCGCTGGACAGATAAGTGCTGGTCGTGGGTTGACACGCAGTGGTGATGTGATCGACGTTGATGATATATTTGTAGAGACTGGCGGAGACACCATGTCTGGTGCACTTTCATTTGACGATGACACACGCATTCGCTTTGGTCAAGATAACGACTTTTCTATCAGGTATGCCGCATCAACGAATAGGTTACAGATCGTTGATGATACGAATGGTATCGTTGCGATGACGTTTGACAGAACGGGGGACATAGACATCCCAAGTGGAGACATCATCATGAGCGGGACCGATACGATAACAAATGTCCCAGAGCCTACAAACGACACAGATGTTGCAACAAAAGCGTTTGTAGACGACACAGCACAGAACATCGACGCATTTAGACTTGGCGGTCTGAGCCCAGCCGAGATAGCAGGCCCCGCGTATGACGGCCACAGGGTAGCATTACAGAACAGATTTGGCGCAGAGGGGTCAACGACAACAAGCAGCGGGTTCACAACGATTGCAGGGTCTGACCTTTCATTTGACCCAGAGCATTACCAAGACGATTTAGATCAGTTGGCAATCCGTCTACATTATCACGTGAAGGGTGACATCACCATCAGGATGATACGACAGAATGCCGGCACTGTGGTGAGCGGTACAGAGGAGTCGGGCGTGTTTGGTAGTTCGTTTGGTCTGCTTGACACTGGGTGGGTACCGTTCACCGACATTGGATTTGAGTCGTATCAGATTCAGATGCGCTCGGACGACGGGAATGACGTGTCATATAACAGCGTCATACTAGACTATGGTCATCCACAATGACACAGATACAGGACTTTGATCCCGCAGACGAGCACATCGGCTTAGAGTTGCAAGAACTCACACCAGAGGAGTTCAGAGATGTGTCGTCATACTTGTCACAGATGGGCGTGACCGATGCTGAGATCGGGCGCATCATTGTCCATATGTTCCAACAAAGAAACGTCGAAGAAGACGACACAATACGTGTATTCACCGTGAGAAACACAGAAGATGAGCGGTATGGTATTGTATCGTTTATTCCACAACACATGTCGAATGATCACACCATCACACAGGAAGAAACAGACGCATATCTTGTGAAAACATTCGGTATAGACGAGGATGAAGCGATTGACACGATGATAACAAATGAATTATTCCGAATGGGGAAAGATGCAGAATCTGTTTTGCGGGAGCGTGTGATATGAGGTTTTACGAGGTGTTGATATTGGCTCCAAAGAAGATGACTGCTGGGGAGTTACAGGCACGTTCACGCGGTGTCGCCGACCAGATAGATGCGAATATAGAGATACTGTCCGCTACAGTCCATGCAAGGGAACAGGAGGGGACGGGGAAGAACGGAGGTACGGTGTTTATCGTTGATATAGATGATGATGAAGACGCCTTGTATGAGTTCTCTGGTGCATTTGCGCGTGTGCACGACGAACTTGTGATCAACTTTACAGAACTCAATGATGAAACATTAGCACTGAAGGGGAACAGACAAGACGTTGCGGACTTTATCAACAGAGAATATAACATCAACGTGAAGGTTGAAGATGATGGTATGTTTGTGACAAAATCGGGTGATGACGATGACGATACATTCACGATAGACATGCCAGACGACCTTCATGGATGATGATAGATACCATCGAAACAGACCCAATACCTCAACACATTCTTCGAAGCGACGAATCTTTGTTTACATACAACGACATAACTGAGCAAGAGGTCATTGCTCATGGTGGGGAGTGTGTGTGTGTAAAATCTGTCTTATCTACAAAAAGTGGGGGTGTTGTTATAGCAATAAAAAGACCACGAGAGAATCAAGATGTGTCCGACATACGAAAACGCCTTATACAAAGAGAGGCGATGATAACAAACTATGTTGGCGTGCATAACAATAACATTAGTGTTATAGATTGGGGGACGAACAAAAAAATGTGGATAGCGATGGAATATGCAGATGGCGGGGCATTAGCTGACAGGATTGATGATATGCCGTTCATCCAGTCGTTGTGGACAGCTATTCATATAACAAAGGGGCTACAATATGCGCACAAAAACAATATATATCATTTAGACTTAAAACCGGAAAATATCGTATTTGTAAGAAATGATAATGGTTGGGACACCCCAAAGATTATAGACTGGGGAGAGGCTCACACACCCATAGACGTGTTTCCACATATTAAAGGGGAAGATAGAAAAAAGGTTAAACCTACGCACGAAAAGAAAAACGGAGACATTATAGAATTACCGCCCCGAAGAGAACATACACCACCTGAGAGAATGACATTTAATTCGAGACATGATCATAGAACAGATATTTATTATTTATCATCTGTTCTATATAGACTGTTCACAGGAAAACACAAATTTCGCCCTGTCACACTATTAGAATCGGGAGAAAAAATATTTAAAAAGAGCCACGTTATCGATGAGAATAAAGACCCAAAACGACCAAGTGCCATTTCGAATGTTCCCGAATCGATAGACGATATTTTACTGAAAGGATTGAGAACACGTAAAAAGGATAGATATCAACATATCCACCACTTAAAAAAAGACTTGGTGCGTGTCTACAACGAAGAAGCAGATTCGCATCACCCAACAGTGTGTTGAGATGAATAACCGAAACACTTATATATATTCGGAGCAAAACAGATAGCATGAGTGGTATAGACTTTACTGAGCCGTTTGCGGACAAGAAAGTGGGGATCATATATGGTGAGTTCACCACACAAGGCGGGGCAGAGATACTCAATGCACAGATGGCGAGACAGCTAGATGCCCCAATATATACACGTGTGTATAGGCCAGACCGCTTTGGGGATAGGATGAATGATATCCTGTCAGAATACATTGTCTTACTAGATAACGGCAAAGATGGTGTACCAAGAGAGGCTGATGTGATGATAGGAGGAACAGGAAATATAACTACACCACCAGGGTATCGAGCCGCAGGCGTCCTTTCAACAGATGATAAGTTGGTGAAAGATGTAGATACAAGCGGTATACAAACAGACGTGCTCATAGCAGGGGACGCAGATGGCGCGGCGATGGCATATCGGTCTGACATTCCATACATGATGTATGTGCATCACTCTGGTAAACCGCTAGTCGATTTTTTCTGGGACCATTTTGATGCAAAGACTCGCATCATAGATAAGCTAAAGTTCTTGCGTGAGAGGCGTCGTGTGAAAAAGGATTTACATAATGTGGCTAAACGCAGTGATATGTTGTTATATAATAGTGAAGGCACGGCAAATATATGCAATAACCAATGGAAAGCGGGTGGAGAAAAACAAGCTGTCTGCTACCCTGCATATCAAGACGACATATATCATGAGCATGTTGAACCGTGGAAATATATCGAGGGAAAGAGATTCTTTGTTGCAACGCAGCGATTAGACCCATATAAGAACGTTCATCTGATCGTCAATGCTGCAAAATTAGCCGAGGAGCATGTGGTGATTGTCGGGTCTGGAACTCTCGATGACTTTGTACGAAGAGAAGAACAGCAATCAAAGTACATACACTCTCTTGGATATATGAAGGCTGAGCGACTTGCACAACTATATGCTGGAGCAACCGCTACCATACAGGCAGCACTACACGAAGACTTTGGGATTGTACCGCTCGAATCTATGGCTGTCGGCACACCGTGTATCACACCTGCATCTGGCGGATTCCTTGAAACTGTTGGCAACGGGTATGAAGAAAACCCCGATACATATCAAACAGACCGGGGGATTCTAATCGGAACAGACGAATATGACGCCAAAGCACTTGCTGGTGCGATGCAGAACCACGATGAGAATGACTATAACGAGAATCACATCATGTCATATGCCCGCCGATTCAATGAGGCGCGTTTTGGAGAAGAACTCAATATGTATCTAGATGATGTATATGGTATAACACAAAATGAATAACCAAACAAACGTTTCGGCGGTACTCCTCACACTGAACGAAAGCGATGTGATAGAAGATACATTGTGTTCTGCATCCCCATGCTTTGATGAACTCGTTTTAGTTGACGGACGGTCAGAAGACAATACAGTCGAGTTAGCACAAAATTGGTGCGAAAAAGAAGGAAAGGCATTTACACTTGTAAAATCTTCAGAGAAAGAATATCTATTGGCTGGTGTGGGTTCGCAGAGGCGAAGAGGAGAAGATGCAGCATCTAACGAGTATATACTTTCACTTGACGCAGCGTCGAGATTTGAACTCAAAGACCCTACATGGTTTCAACAGAAATTTGAATACAATGTATATGCACACACAACGGTTCTTCAATGCGGATATGTTGGAATAGAACATAGATTGTATAAGTTACATCCAGTATTGAAATCTGACAGATATATTGACGCACCGAGAATGCGCGGTATGGTTCGAGAAGGACTATACACAAGTGATGGCGCACACGTGTCGGAAGTGTTTGTATGCCCAGAAGCCCCGCTTACAGTCCACAGGCAACGAAAAGAAGTGTTAGAAAGTGAAACCGCATATCCTAAGTTTTTGCACTATAGAGATGTTGAGAACATGGAAAACGTTTCATGGAAGCAAAAGAAACAACACTTTCTTCTTCGACAAGCAATGGGATCAGAGCAACAGTCCACCTATTTAGATGGCAAGTGGAAACGGTACTTTGGGCAGAATTATGAGATTGTTCACAACGACTGGAAAGATATTGCAGAAGAATATCACTTCCCGAAGATTGGTGCAGATGCAAGCAAACGTGACTTGAAACGGAACAGGAGTCTTAAAATACGGAAATCCCCGTGGGATTTGGAAACATACGAGGGCAACGAACCAGTGAACAAGATGGAGTACAAAAGTATATTCGGGTACATAAAAGGAGAAGTGATTAACTAACATGACACACACAACAGAAGAATTCGAACACACACTAGACTTAGAAAATGTTACAGCTGTAGAGTACAACGAGAAAAACGACGAAGTCATCACATTCGTTAGCAAGAAGGTCCCCGAAGAAGAACTAAACGATAACGATATCGTATCAAACAATGTAGACAAGAAGAGTCGAGTTATAGAGATAGGAGACATATACACGGAAGCGTCGAGTGCGAGCATATCTCCACGAGGTAAGAACAGACCCGTCTATACAGGATCTTCGGAGTTGAATGTCAATATAGAGACAGCAGGAACCGCTGGTCCATTTCCTGTCAGGGTTGTCGACACGTCAAGGGGCATCTGGGACAGTAGCGTTGCCGCAGGTGACATTGTGCGTCTATCAAATAACCACATATATGCACGTTCAAATGATGCGAACCTCGGTGAATACATACAGCAACCATCCCCAGCAGATGGCGGCTCACATGACGACGTTGTCGGGCAGCTTGTTGGATATGTCCCGCTCGAAGATGGGACAACAGTAGACGTTGCGGCTCGTTCTGTGTCCCCCGATAATGAATCACAGACGCCGATTGGTCTCAGTGACGAATATGCGCAAGGCGTATTCCGAGACGACCACAACAAACTCATGGGAGAAACGCTTGTCAAAACTGGAAGAACAAGTGCTGTGACACGAGGAAACGTACTTGCAACAACTGCGAGCACACTTGTAAATTTCCCTGACAATAAACAGTTCAAGATGAGAGATCTCATCATCACAGAAGACATGTCACGCGGCGGGGACAGTGGAGCACCCGCGTATCATGAGAAGAGCGGCGATCTTGTCGGGATGCTTTTTGCAGGAACCGACACAGTAACACTCTTTTGTAAAGCGACTAACATAGAATCAGAGCACGGTGTACGAATCATGGAATACAACGAATATAACGATACATACGAAAAGCCAGGCGAAGAGTACGTAGAATCACTACGAAGCAATGTCTCTATCGAGATGGATGAACACGACCTCGATATCATTAGCATCTCAGGAGACAAGCCTGCCCCAGGAGAAGAGTTCGAAGCAACCATCACTGTTGTCGGGAATAGAGACGGTCTTGCATATATAGATGTCCAAGATGTGACAGAGGAGTTCACACTTTCGGCGGATGAAGAACGAGATATTTCTGTTCGTGTGAAGGCTCCATATGAGCACGGGGAGACATTTGACCTTGACGTTCGTGGCGGGTATATATTCAGGGAGGGCTGATGTTTAATCCGATCAACGACACGATAGAACTTCTCCGAAGGACATATATACCTCTCATCGGGAGGGTTGTTTCGTTGTATAACGAGTACAATGGCACCAGCTATTACGTAGAAAGCACGACAAACGGCGAGCAATTTGTCGGTCGGGCAAATTTGTCTGAAGAAGCGTTCGAAGAGATTCTCGCTTCTATGGGATTTGAGAGAAACCCACTGTCGTCATTAAAGCGCCTAGCAAGCACAAACGAACTAGAGGAGGGATCATTCCGTTGGACACCAGAGGAGCCAACAAATCTCAATACAGACTATCAGCTACACTGTGTCATATATGACGGGTCTGCTGTGCCAGATGCCAACACCGGGGAAACATATATATACGCACATTGGGAACTTCGGTGGGACAAGCGCCCGATAGACCACTATAATGGGGTCGGTATAGATTTCGCAGCAGGTAAAATTATGATGCAAGAGATGTTAGACGAGGCCGGAGTCGAGTACGACAATTCCCCCCCTCCCAACATATCAGAATAACCGAAAGATTTTTATACTTGCCCGACATACATAGTGACAACGCCACACATGGCAGATACACCACCCGCCGACGTATCGGCGCACAGCAATCTTGAATACATTGGCTCAGTTGTCGCGGGTCTCATTCTCTTCACAACATGGGCGTTTCTTGGGGCAGCTATACTTGGGTATGGAAATTTATCACACATCCCGCAAGATTGGTATATTGGTATCATATTGCCCACAGTTATCATGGCGGGTATCCAGGTCTTTGGAAAGGATGTGTACGAGATATTCTCGAAAAGTAGATAATGTGCATCCATCCTGAGGGGATGCGCGACAGACACATTCACACATGCGCACACCACGCTTCGTCGAGAGATGTCTATCTGTCGAATCAACACAGACTGCCGTCAAAGGCGCAGTGGATGATCCGACAGACGAACTTTGAGTCTACCGAAAAAGAGAAATTCGAGCAGTATCAGCCAGTACAGATACTTTAGAACAGATGCTCTTGTCGGACTTCTTCGATCTGCATTAGAACGCTGTTCAGCGCATCCATGTGGTCGATGAGGTTCGACCCCTTGTAATCAACTGTTCGCTCTCTCACAGTGTTGTGAAGGTCGTTTAGCTGCACGTGTGTCAGTGTTAGTTCGACTGGCTCCTCGTCTGAGCCCTCTCGCATCTGGTCAAGCGCATGTTCGAACACATCGACGCCGGTGCGGTTTGTACGCCGCATAGACGCACGCTGATTCATCACAGAGTCAAAGAACGTGTCATAGGCGAGGGGGTCGTCGAACGATACGTCAAATGTGACATGCTCAGGCTCGGGTTCAGGTTCTGGCTCAGGCTCGGGCTCAGGTTCTGGCTCAGGCTCGGGCTCAGGTTCTGGCTCAGGCTCGCTCACAGGCTCTGAGTCGCTCTCACGTTCGTTCGACACATCTGCTGGTGTTAGGTCAAAGTCGTGTGAAGACTCCTCGTCACCGGGCGCTGGGAGCAGATTCTGTGCCTGTACGATAAAGTCAAGGGCCTTATCTTCTGTGATGTCCGCCGCTGTCGCAAGTGCTTCTGGCTCAGCCGATGCGATAGATTCGATGGTGGGGTATCCCGATTCTGCAAGAGATTCGCTTCGTGCTGGTCCGACGCCGCTGATTTCTGTCAATTCTGCAGTCATAGTATATATTACAGTCGGCTATTAGGGCTCATCCTTTATAAAGCTTTCGGTGCTATTTCTGGTAACCGAAAGTTTTAAGTACTATGATAGGCTATATGAACTTGTAGACTATTTAACTCATGTCGACAACATTACAGCGTTTTACGCTGCCAGACGGTCGTGTATATACTGATCACGAAGAGCTATACCTCCCTAGTGTTTCGACCGTCTTAGATGAAATGCCGACGCCAGAAGGGATAAAATTCTGGAAGCGGAAATACGATGGGACAAATGGAAAGGAACACTGGAGAGATATTTTAATGTACAAAAGTAATCGTGGAACGCTTGTTCACTATCACCTGCTTAGCGACTTCACTGACGAAGATATGTTCTCTGTAGACGAGGAGAACTCAGTGGAAGAATTGAAGTTAGAAGGAGAATGGTCTCGGTTTCAAGAGGACCTCACGTGGGCGAAGGAGGCGTGGGAAGATATCAAACGTGTTCGGGGCATCTCCAAAGAAAATGTTCTGAATGTGGAATGTTTTGTCACGAACACAGGCGTGGGATATGCTGGTCAGTTCGATCTTCTATATGTTGACAACGACAGCAACATTGTGTTAAGTGACATCAAAACGAGTAATGCTAGGAGCGCACCATACGAAAAGCATAAGATGCAGCTGTCTGCGTATGCAAACGCGCTTGAACTTGACGTGGATATTCTAGAGGTTCTTATCATCCATCCAGATTCTGAGAAATGGAAGATCTCTCACAACACAGATTGGAACGAAGATGTCGATGACTTGTGGGCAGAGTTCCGAGAACTGCGAGAGCAGATGGGAGATGTAGAGAGTAGAATGAAGGAAATAGCAGAGGATGGTATAGATGATGCAGAAAAGGTGGAATGAGTTCACGTGGCAGAAGCCGCCACAACTTGGACGACTCTCTAGCGACCTCCGAAAGATGGGATATGAGCCAACAGGTAGAGAATCCCCATTCGACGAGCGAGGAAAACTTTGGACGAAAGGGTATGAACTCGTGTGCGACTACACGGCGATAGTGATACGTCGAGACAAACGGAAACCATTCACACCGAAATCAGAGTTCATGAAGGACCACATATACCGGTATAGAAACTCGAACAAGGTAAAGATGCCTGGTGGATATATAGGCTCATACGACTGGGGCCGAGACGATGATCGACGTTTCGAATATTAGAAATAGATAACGCGTATCTTACCGCATGTTCGATGGTAATTGTCGCAACACATCGTACACACTTACCGTTTGAAGTTCCATATCTGACATATTTGCAAAGCTATCTAGACGCAGGTCTCTAAGTATTGCTGCACCATCCCCAGGCGATTGCTGTGCACTTGTGACATCACAATCATAGTGACTGGGATGACCGAATGATATATTCCCCCCACGTGTATAATTTGTATCGAACGGGGACTGCGTTTCAGCCATGTGTTTCAAGCTCCCCTCGATGTCCCATGGCTTTATAAGACGCATAGTGACCGCCTCATAATGATTAAACTTTATCGTCAGATATGGATATGTTGGAACCTCTGTCATCTTCAATCCCCAATGCATCACATCACTAACAGTGTCACTCTCAACAACCATCCTCTTTTGATTGGATGTCTTCAGTTCTATCGCTCGGAGAGACCCTTTGTATGGAATGAGTAGATCTGGAAGCGGTGGTGAACTGTTTCCACTCCACCCAGCGCGCAAGGGGATTATCTTCCCCCCAGACGTTTCGTGAATCTCTCTTGCTATGTCGTGTTCTTTTCGAAGACCTGCTTTTTGTCTACTCATGTAATGTGTGTCTTGTTTCTCTTCTGTCTATTTCAGACAACAATGCTTCATCGAAGCCTTCATCGCCGATGTTGTAGTCGTCGACCTTCACCGACACGATAAAATCTTCATCTGGGTAAGAATCCCAAAATAACATATCTACAACGTGCATCTGGTAGTATTTACCCCTGATGTGAGCCTCCAGGTTTTCGGAAAATTTTTTATCTGGGGGAGAATACTTGCCTTGAACACGATGAATCATATTCACAAGATGTAACGACTCGTCTTGGATATATCCACCGTCAATATCATGAAAATAGACAACATCACTTCCGCGCAACAAAGGAAAGACATCGACATCGCTTGCCGCCGATTGCAATTCGTTGACGAGGTGCGATGATTCTAAAAGATGTGTTTCCTGTGCAGTCACACGGAATCGTTCCATCCTATTATAGTTCTCGGTGTGCGTACACGTGCTCGATCCGCTCGATTGGGATGTCCACAACAAGATGCTCACCGTCCATCACACCCTCGATTCGAATCTCATCATCAGATAGAGCGGGGGACGACTCGTCTTCTCCAAACGTCACTGTGAAGTTGTGAAAGTCATACTCTCGGTCGCTCTCCAGAACAAGCATGAACTCGCCGTAGTACTGTGCCTTCTCTCGAATCTGATTCGCTGTATAAGTCATTCCGTTAGATGATACAGCATTGTACTACTTAAAGCTTTCGCTACATGAATTGTGCGAGACCTGCCTGAGCGCCCTCCGTGACAAGATCGTCGAATGACCACCCCATCGTTTCCACAATATTCTCCAACGCATCTCTAACCGTTTTCTCCGCCATCTTCTCGTAGTCTATGTTAATCTCTTGAGGTATATGGCGGATATCCTCGACAGCTATCGCGTCAACGGGCCTGTCTATCTCCTTCATCTCCCGTGCGTTCAAATTCGTGCAGTCCTTCGGCGCGTTCAGACTGAATATGTCGTTATACTGATATGTCTCCGGGTAATCACTCCCAGGTTGCACATTCTTCACATAAAACATAAGAGGCTTTGAGCCCGCCTCTATCTCCTCTCCTTCTATGTATGCTGTTGCATACCGCGACCCTCGAATATGTGGCTGAGGTGTATAGAATTTGCACTCATTGGTCTTCTCATCCAGCGACCACCCATAGTCCATGGGGTCAGATGTTATCCCAGAGGGGATGCCTATCTCTTCAAGCGACATATCTCCGCCGAGAGCAAGGTCCCAAATGTGCTTCACATACTCTCTCACGAGTTCTTTTGGTTCATCTTCTCGCAGTATCGTGTGTAAAACATGCGTCTGCACTTCACCCGTTATGGAAGCGGTGTCGCTCCTGACCAGCTTGAATCCTTTTGTTTTCGGTTCTGGATTCTCTATGTACTCACCATCGTCCCATGTAACAAGCTGGCTATATTTCTTCTTGATACCATCATTCGGGTTATCTGAATCCATGTCTCGCAAGAAGAATATAGACTCTGCGAACGATTCTACCTCGACCTCCATCTTGTGATCTTCGCTGTTGTGGATTCCAAACATCTCTGACATGAATGTGTCATACGATTCATTCACAGCGTCTGCCGCAGTAAAGCTCGCTTCTATGGCTTCATCCATGTCTTTGGCTGTCGGTATCTTTGTCATCACTGAGTCCGTGTCGCCGCCGATGAGTTCAGCATCGTGATACCCCATCGAATGAAGCGTGTCAGTGAATGTTTCAGCGGTGTGCTCAAGCACCATCTGACCAGAGATTGTGATCGATTCTGCCAGCCTCCAATCGAACAGTCTGAACCCTCGGCCCCAAGAGTTAGAGTCTCCAAACACACCATAGATGCTGTTTGTGATGCGCTTCACCGCTTCGTATGCTTTCCCTTGGCCCTTGTATTCGTATTTCATGTCCACTAACTCGTCGACAACATCTCTCACAAAACCACTTTTCACGTTCGGGTTGACATAGTATACCTCTGTCGTTTCGGGTGAAGACGAACGCTTTTCGCTGTCGTTCCGGCGATCTATGTATGCTGTGTACAGGTCATCCTCAGAGAACCCGTCTTGTTCGGCCTCTTCCACCGTGTCGTATATTGTCTCGGGGGAGACATTCAGCGACCACATCAAGTATGGGTATAGAGAGGCAAGGTCAGGATACACAACGTTCTTATGCTTTCCAGGAGATGGGTTGAACACCTTCGCGCCATAATACCAGTTGCGGTTTGGCTTCGTGGATGTTGGTAATGCTACTCCCCGCTCTCGCGCTTTCCGTAAGAACAGTACATCGATGATGCCGATGTTCGAGTCCGCCGCTTCATCATATGTGCAGCCCGCGACGTACCGTAGGTTGTCATATAAGTCGAGAACGTCCTGCTCCTTCTCTATACCCACAACGGCCTGCACGTCACGAATGTTGTATCTCATGAAGTCCACGGGGTTGTGTGTCCATCCCGTGTCGAGATTCTCTATGTCTTCTTTGCCATATCCTAGTTCTTCTTGTGCAATCGCCCCCAGCGCGTAGCTTCTCTTCTCATGTATTTGCGTCTTCTTGTACGCTTGCAGCATGTCGAACATCTGCCTTCCACCAATGACGGGCTGACCTCTCTTGCTCACAAACACTCTGCCACCATCATACGTCAGGTCATTGAACGTCCACTCGTTGATAGCGTCGGCTCGATTCAATATATATGGATAGTCAAACCCTGACCCCATCTCATTACGAGAACTGTTCCATCCAGTCATGATATCTGGGTCTGTCATGTTCACAAACTTGAAATAGTCTGCGAGCAGCTTGTTCTCGTTGTGGTACACCTGCACCTTCCCTTGAGACGCGTCGACCCCTGACGGGAGTTCCCACTCTATCTCGTCGCCCCACGTGTGGCCTTCTCCCTGTGGAACGGTGTCTGGGTGGAGAGCCCCGATGAAATACTGGTCGGTATATGAGTCGTGAGCGCTTATGGCAGTGATAGGCTTTGATGCTGTGTCAACATCTGGAAACTCTCCGCCTGACCATACCTCAATGTCGACAGTGTGTATCCGGGGTTGCACATCTGGAGTCTTCTCCTCGTCAACAGGTTCGATATCATCGACATGTATATGCGTTTCACCAGAGGGGACCGTGAACCCTCTGTATATCCCTGTGTCTATCAGGAATCTGTTGGTGAAGAACACATCTGCTTCATAGTGCTTCGAGAAGAACTTTCGAAGCTTTCTAACCTGCGATGGTGTCACTAACACAAGCTTCACGAGCTTCTCTCCGTTCAGCGTAGTCCGTGGGGCTTCCGACACTGGCTCCACCGAGCCGTTGAGCTTCGTCTCTTCCGCAAGGATATCTTCTCGGACCTCGACCCAGCGAACCATAGACTCGTTCAGTATATCGCCCTTCTTCTCGATGAACTCTCGTTCACTTATGTAGAAGTATGGATAGAATCCCTCCACCTGTATCATTCGACGCTCTCCATTGGTGTCTCGCGCAAACAGTTCTATGATGGGCTCATCTAAGAAGCTGCCCTCAGAACGGATTGTGTACTCGACTGTGATCAGCTTCAGCGTCTCCCTCGACATTGCAATCTCGCTCAATGACATGCGAGTAACAACGCGTTGTTGATATAAAAGTGTTGCGGTCAGATCGCTTCTTTGATGATATACTCATCGCCGCCAAAGGTCAGCGCGACCTTTACTGCAGTGTCGAGATCCTCAAATGTGCCCCGCGTATGGTACAGTATCCATGGGCTGAGTTTGTCTCGCCACCCCTGGTACCACACGACCACGGGCACGTCTGAAGCATACGCTTGCATGATCTCCATCGCTGTTCCAACGAGAAATGCATCATCGTCCCAGTGGACTAACATGGCATCAGACTCAGAAACGGCTTCGAGCGCGGGTTCGACAACTTCGTGTGGCCGCTCATACACATCATCGTCTCCCAACTCGAAATCATTGAGCGTATACGGGTTGATAAACGTGTGGTGCTCGAACCTGCTGTCATTAGATATATCATCGTGCCATGCGAATGGGTCGTCAAAATCAGAGACCGCCCCAGTAAGATATACTTGTACCATACTCAATACTATCCGCTAAAGGTATTTAAGTCTTGCGATAAAACAGAGGAGAGGATATTGTTTATGAGCGGCGGGTCACCCTTGAGATATATCAAGTCGCACGCTTCTACTTATTGCATCGTTGTTATTGTCATGGGCCGATGCGTATCCACACGTATGTGCTTCACGAGATCAGACATAGTCTATCCTTACCCTATGTCGCTCCCGCATCATACCATAGTGTATTAGACTACTTAAGTCTTGCGGTTGTGCAGGTGCACACGTCGTCTGCCCCGCCGACAAGGTATAGCTGTAACAACGAGTGGTCTTCTTCATTGATATTCTCAAGCAACGAGCGAGATGTATTGCCTAACGGTGCGGGATTTGAAAGCTCCGCCCCAACCTTATAGAACTTATCGGAAGGTTCTAGCTCAAAGCGTCTGCCGCATACATCGCAGGAAGACCGTGGGTTATCATATGTACAGATAGTGATGTCTCTTCCTTTGTGGCAGATAGTTGATTCTATCTCGTCGCGTATATTCAACGACACGCGCTCGGCCTCAGTGGCGAACCACTTTGTGATATGTTCGTGTGACTCAAGAAATTCGTCTGTTACAGAGACAGATTCTGCAACTGACCTGTGGTGAAGTTCTTTCGATATAGTAAACGTATGTTCTCTTTTGTATCTGTCATGTTCATAAGAAATATTTGCGTCAATATTTTTTTCAGTCAGTGCATGATCGAAGAGTGCGATAGCCTCTTCCATACAAATGTATGTTACACTGTAACACTATATAAATGTTTCGGTGTGTATTATTCCACAAACGCGCGAAGGGATTCAAGTGCTGCATCCCCTATCCACGAGACAGCAAGAAGGTCGTCATCAGACGCCGTCTCTATATCTTGGGTCGTGATAAATCCTGCATTTCTCAAGTTTTCTGCGGCTGTTACCCCGATGCTGTCAAGTTCTTCGAAGATGATTTCTGCCGCGTCTTCTTCGTCCTCTTTCTCAACTATAGATATATCGCGCCGACAATCTGGACACACCGCGCTCTGGTCATAGAAATTATTGACCTTCCAGTTAGAATCTGTTTCCTTGTCCTTACGCAGCACCGTTTCTGCGTCACACTCGGTACAATATATTCTGAACGAAACTATAGCCATACGAGTATATACAACAACAGTATACTTAAAGTTATTGGTCTTCTTCTTCTTCTGCTATATCTTCTTCTAGTGCCGTTATCTCCTTCCTAACGTTATTGATGTCAACTTGTTGTTCAACCAGTCTATCCATAAGACGACTGTAAAAGACAGTTAGAATCTTCGATTTTTCTAATGGATCGTCTTCGTCCAACACAGCTTCCCACACACCTGACATTTATTATTTACCGCGTGGAGTAAGATGGGGTGTTCACAATCGGGGCATATACCTCTGTTGTATTTATCTTCGTCATGTTCACTCGTTTTCATATTCTTTCAAGACGTGTGTGTAGAATTGCTCATGCAGGTCTATGTCCACATCCGCATCTCGGATGTCCATCCTATCCGGCCATGGATAATCCCTCTCAAAGTCGTCAAGTTCGCTCTTGATGACAAGCCTATCACCGTGCTTTTCAAAACGGAAGTGATTCAACCGGGTTACATACGCCATGTTCATCCATGACTATCTACCTACTTAAATCTTTCGACTAACTAAATTCAATAACATTTGGGTGAATTTGCTCTCTGTGTTTCTCTATGATGTCTATGTATAAGTCGTTCTTAGAATGTCTGCTTATTGCGTCTCCTTCGTATGTCACCACCCATTCATCACACGTGTCGCAGTACACACTTGTGGCCTTGCTCACTGTGTCTACAACTATCGTGTACCCACTATAAAGAGTGTCAATTATCATGAATGAGTTGACATCATCCATCATAGATGATCAGGCTCTGGAATATCCAACCGACCGTGAATTGCGCTTGTTATGTTCTTGACGCTGCGGTTTCCATCCAATCTCACAATACGTTCTTCTGATTCCGCGAGCGCATCATAGTTCCTCTTCACGTCTGTCAGAAATCGACTGTTTTCATATGCTACATCTTTTTCACACCTATCTAGTGCGGTGTCAACATCAATATCGATATAAAATGTCACATCTGGCTCGATAAGCCACGGCTCCATCGACATCTCTATGAAGTTTCTGGCATCCTCTTGTGTATCAAATGGAGCGCCCTCTCCAGAAAGATCGACGGTCTGATATGCGCGAGTCGAGTCTGCATATCTGTCTGATATGATGACACCCCCAGATTCAAGCACGGGCTCTATCATAAATTCTATATTCTTCACCCTATCTGTCATGAACATGAAGAATGTGAGAAGCGGGGATCGCTGATCGCTCTGCAACGATTGGATGATACTTTCCCGCACGCCGCTGTCTGATGGCTCTCTCATCGTGTGCACATAATCATAATGCTCATTTAAACGATTAAGAACCGTGCTTTTTCCAGAACCGTCGATACCCTCTATCGTAATGAATGTTCCAGAGTATTCGTTTCCCATACAACACATATACATGTTCAACACATATAAATCTTTCCATTCAAGTATGCCGACGCATATAGTATATACGTGACGCACTTTTCCAAAATAACGCTATCACAAAGAGCTATGAGTATCTTATTCATTTATCTACATGCCTTTGTGAGGCCTTGAGAATGGAAAATACTGCAGATACTGACACAGATATCTGAACGGCACACAGAAGCCCTGCGCCGTGAGATTACCAGTGTCAGATTTATTACCAAAACACTTAAGTGGGAATACGTAGTAGATTTATTTCCCGCGTCTTAACTATGAGTACACACGAACAAATAAAAGAGAAAGAGGTTATCGCATCCGTCCCAATCCTCCGAGTGGACGAGTCACTATCTGTCGATGAGCGATTCACAGATAATACTATAAATAATATTCTTCCCGCTCGATATCTGAAGAAGGATGAAGACGGGGACATTGTGGAGGATGCAGAAGGGCTTTTCGAGCGCGTTGCAGACAATGTTGCAACAGCAGAGTACCTTTATCACCAAGATGATGAAGACGCTTCGCTCGCAGATGCTGAGTTCGAGTTCTGGAAAGACGAGTTCGAAACACTGATGAAGACACAGCGCTTCATGCCAAACAGCCCAACACTGATGAACGCGGGGGCGCGATTGCAGCAGCTTGCTGCCTGTTTCGTCTCATCTCCAGCAGATAATCTTGAGGATATCGCTGAGACCGAGAAGGAGTGGACACTTGTCCAGAAGACGGGCGGCGGTATGGGCGGAGACTTCTCTGCCCTCCGTCCAAAGGGGACGCTTATCGGAACAACCAAAGGAACCTCGTCTGGGCCAGTGTCATTCATGCAGAAGTTCAACCTCGTGGCGGGTGTCATCAAGCAGGGTGGCGTCCGTCGAGGCGCACAGATGGCAGAACTTCGGGTCGATCATCCAGACATCGGTCGGTTCGCTGTGTGCAAGAGAAATGAAGGCGCATACTCGAACTTCAATATCTCTGTGTCTGTGACCGACGAGTTTGTGGAGGCCGTGGAGAACGACGATATGTTCTACTTCTACGACCCGACATCCGAGTTCGAGGAGACATTCGGTATCGTGCAAGACACAGCGCACTTCTACTCCCCCGCGTACCAGGAGTCACCAGAGTCAATCGTTGACGAGAACCTCTGGCGCGACTATGCTGACACATTGGAAGCGTGGGATTGGGAGAACGAAGAGACTGTCTCGTTCCGCGAGAAGTGGGAGGACCACTTCATGGAGGCACACGAGTCGGGGGCGTTTGATGAGGGCTCGGAGATGCGGATGCCCGCACGATTCATCTGGGATATCATCCTCGACGGCGCATGGCGCAACGGTGAGCCAGGCTTGTTCTACTTGGACGAGACGCGTCGGATGCACTCGTTCGATGCGGAGGAACACCCAGAGTATCAGGTGTTTGCAACAAACCCCTGTGCCGAGCAGCCACTCGCAGAATATGAGTCATGCAACCTCGGCCACATCAACCTCTCTCTCATGCTCCGAGATGGCGCACCCACATACGACGAGTGGCTTGAAGACCAGGATTACGACTATCAAAGTTCTGCTGGTCCTGTTTACGATTATTTCGATGAGGCTATCGACTTCGATGAGCTTGACCGTGTTGTATACGGCGGGACACGCTTCCTCGACAATGTTATCGACATGAGCGAGTTCCCGCTTGATGAAATCACAGAGAAGGTCGGCCAGATGAGAAAGATCGGTCTTGGTGTGATGGGGTGGGCGCAGATGCTCTATCAGATGGGTATTCGATATGGAAGCGAAGAGTCTCTACAGATGGGTCGTATTCTCATGAACTACATCGACAAGCGTGCAACACGGGTGTCTCATTCGCTTGCGACAAAGCGCGGGTCGTTCCCCGCATGGGACAAGAGCAAGTATGCCGCTCCAGATGAATATTCAGAGTGGTTCGAGTCCCACGTCTATGCACTTCCAGAAGATCATCCAGACGGATATGCGATGAGAAATCACAATGTCACGACCGTTGCGCCAACTGGGACAACATCGATGATCTCTGACACAAGTGGGGGCATCGAGCCTGTGTTCAGTGTCGCATACATGAAGAATGTCGGTGAGGACATCCAAGGCGATTCGATGCTCGTTGAGTTCGACAAGGTCTTCATCCGAGCGCTTGAACACAATGAAGCGGAACTCGATCACACGGTTGATGAGATCAAGGAGATTGCCGCTGAGCAGATGAAGAACAACGAGTTCGACGGCGTGCAGGGGCTTCCCATCCCACAGTGGATGAAGGAAACGTTCGTGACGACCAACGACCTCACGTCGCGTGAGCACGGTCTGATGCAGCGAGTCTTTCAGGAGGGGGTCGACTCTGGTATCAGTAAGACGGTGAACCTTCCCAAGGAGGCGACGCACAAGGACGTGCACGATGCGTATATGCTTGCGCTTTCGCACGATGAGCTTGGTGCCTCTATAAAGGGCCTCACCGTCTACAGAGACCAGAGCCGTGAGGTACAGGTGTTGACGACACAGGAGTACTCGGACCTTGAGGTCTCGAACGCTGTCGAGATGCTCGAAGACCTTGGGTACATCGTTACAGAACCAGAAGGGGGTGACAACTAGATGGCACAATCAGGATATTTCCAGACACACGGCTGCCCCGATTGTGGGGGCCAGATGCGACCCGATGGCGGGTGCATGGTCTGCTTGCAATGTGGTTTCTCGCCCTGCGCGTAGATAGATAACATATATTTAGTCAACGTGAAGAAGAGAGTTCAACTTGCGGGCCTTTCTGCTGTATTTGCTATGATAGCAGATTTTTCGTTTCATTCAGCCATGGTAGCACCAGCGTGGTCAGAATCTGCGATGGTCGGGTTGATAACGTATATGTTCATGTTTATATACCTTACATTAATAGAAACGACGAACTTAACCGAAAGACTTAAGTAATAACCCCGCGTTTTTACGTTTGCTCAAGATGAGAAATACCACCGATTACATCTTTCCCCCAGACTGGGGACTTCGGACTCCTGCACAGAAATGTGTGTGGTATCATCAAGAGAGAGTATACCGGCAATCTATGAAACAAGAAACGCCGTGGGGTCGGAGAATTAGAGATATAGAAACACAAAGGTAACATATCCACACGACGCACCGTATAATAAAACCATGTCACACCACCAATGCAGGAAATCAACTACCTCTACCTTGCACTCAGTATCATCACAGGTATCACCGGAATATACCTTGGGTGGCTTGCTAGGGGGGGTATACTAGAACTATCGGAAGAGAAAGTACAGCTTATCATAAGCTTAGTGATAACAATTATCTGGGCATCGAGCATCGTAGCGAGTATTTTGTCACCAACATATGCGGTTGCACCAGCAATACATGTCATCATGGGTCTTGTGGCCGCATACTTCTTTAAGAAGGACGTACTCAATATACAACTAGGAAACGAAAAATGAACATAAAAATTGGACGGCTGTTCATCGCGGTCGTCTTCGTATTGTCGTTTACAACAATTGGCTGGCTTGCGCCAGCGTTATACGCAACACACGCACCACAAGAACAGTTTATAGAAGAAGAAACATTCTATGCCCCAGACACACACATAGACGCTTCAACGCACGAAGTGTGTTTCACAAGAACAATGAAACAGCAGTCTACTGGCAATATTATCATGGAGATGTATCTTGTTCCAGAACATGGAGATGAGATACGTATACAGACAACGCAAGAAACACAGTATTTCCAACAGGGCCAGACAACAGAAATCATCAATGTGGATCTACCCGAGGACCTCAGAGAAGGAGAATACCACTATAAAAGGATATACAGAATGGAACTCGTGAACAGCCGTGTCGTGCGAACATTCCAATTTCAGTCGAACACATTTACTGTTCATACTGACACAGAGTCCGTTCCATTCTGTTCATAACCGAAACACTTAAATAATAGCACGGCCAACAGTCGTGTATGGAAACGCCATTAGACCCGCGAAAGTGCGAGGTCTGTGAAACAAAACTCATCGAGATAGATGGGGAGTGGTTCTGCGCCTCTTGTGAGTCCTTGTCGGGCTTCGAGCTTGTGCCAGATCGGGATTCGTTCCGTCTATAATATATTTTAACCGTAAGACTTATATGCGCATAGATACATCTTTACGCGATGGATAAAAAGACGTTTGATACATATATAACACTTTCGATTCTCATCCCCTTTCTTATCATGGGCGGTATAGGCCAGGTTCTCATACTAACCACGCCATCCGAAAATATAGAAATGGCCAATGAGACAGAACATGTAAATACAAATATCCCCACCTCCCCAGATGTTACACTAGAATATGAATCAGTCGAAAACGGAACCGACACTGATAAAGACGGATTTACGGATTCTTATGAGCGTCGAGACACAATTTTAGATCCAGACAAAAAAGATATTATAGTGTATATAGTATACACAGATGATGCCCGTCTGAGCCAAAAGGACTTAAAAGAAATAAAAAGCTTTTACAATAACTCTCCGATAGATGGCGGCCAAGGTTTGAATATCCATTTTATTGAAGATGAATACACGATGGACGGACAAGTAACATATCAAACAACAGCAAGACACTTTATAAGCGATGTTTCGGGGACACACAAGAGGTCATCCTACGTTCTTTATGTCACTCGAAGTATAGATATTAGCACCACATCTAATGTTTTGGGATTTGCACACAACGAATATAATTATTTAGCTATAGAAACCTCAAACAACGACGAGAAAATAACGTTAGTCCATGAGCTAGGCCACAGTTTTGGTCTTTTACCTAGTAAAAATCCTGCAATAGACTCCCGTGCGGTATCATATAATGACTACCCAAGTATTATGAATTATAATTATAGATACTCTGGTAGCGATGAGTTAGTATATGCAGATAATGGATACTACGATGATTGGCAGATCATAGAAGAACACCTTAATGAAACAGAATATCTATTCGGCTAGGGAGAAATCTTGTGCGGCCTGTTCCTATCGTACCAATTTAATGTGTACGGCATCCACACGAATAATTCTTCTAACATCTCATTCGCAAGCTCGCGTATCTCCCACTGAGCATCTGCCTTTCCTCGAAGGTTCACAAGATGCAAAAAGCTTCGAGCGTTTCCTGACACTGTTATGTTCACCGATGTCCCTATGGGCAGGACCATCCTAGCGTCTTCTTTAGGCACGCCTGCAGACACCATAGACGTGTAGAGATCAAAGGCTGCATCCACATGGTTCTCATACTCCCCGCGCCACTTATCCCGCGTGGTCTCCCTGAGGTCCGACAGGCCACGCTCTCGGCTCACGTGTGTGCTCTCGTGTAACGATGCTGGGGTGATAAAGTCTGCATCAGAGAAGTCTACATATCTCATGCTCTGCACGTCAAAGCTTAGATGCCTATGTCGAGTGATCTGTGCCATCAGTGACCTGCTCACACCCTTGATTGCAAACGTTATCTGTGGGTGTTCCCACAGGCCGAAGTGTCCTCTAGATAGCTGCTTCTCGACGAACGCCCGTGTCTTTGCTTCGACCTTCGTGACATTATCTACCTCATCTATGTCACCATTCATATATGCGCTTACCTGTTGGTCAACCCTATACGCTGTGGGGTTTTCGAGAGGTGCCAACAGGTCTGGTAATCCTTCTATGTGTGTGTCATTATACTCGACGGGCTCCATGATATCGATGTAACTCACATCATCGATGAACCCGTCATAATAGTCACCTCTTCCCGCCTTACACACCAAAAGTTCCGCATCCTCTGTCTTGCTGATGACCTCTACTTCCATCACACCTTAGTATCAGTGTACAGCGTTAAAAGTGTTTCGGCTTATCTATCTCCGTGAGCACCGTTTCTCCACACGGTGTTGTCAGTGATACGAGTGAAGATAGCGTTATCCTTCGCATCATATATATTGTCAGCCCCACAGTAGCTTATGGCAGATCGGATGCCATCTTGATATCGACGCAGAACTGTCTTAACAGAACCATTCAGAGGCCGCTTGAAGGTTTCTCCCTCCACCATGCTTGCGTCCCCATACATATCCATCTGCGCAGACTCTGAGGCCATACCACGAAACAGCTTCTCCCCGTGCGGCGTCACAGGCGCAGCAGACTCTTCACAGACAGCTAACTCTCCTCCCATGATGACTGCATCGGCCCCGACAAGTAGCGCCTTGCTAGCGTCGCCAGGCGTCCGTATGCCGCCATCGGCGATGACTGTCACACCTTCTTTCCTTGCTACGTCGACCACATCAGACAGTGCTGTCATCTGCGGCACACCGACCCCTGTGTTCACCCGCGTCGTACAAGCCGAGCCACTCCCTACACCGACACGTAAGCTATCTGCTCCCGCTTGAATGAGATCTTCAGCGGCCTCAGCAGTGGCTATCGTTCCTGCCATGACAAGACCATCGATATCTTCAACAGTCGAGATGGCATCGTCGTGATGCGCGTGCGCCACATCCACACAGACAAAGTCTGCGCCAGCGTCGAGTAAACGTCTTGGCACATCTCGCTCCTCGTTGATACCGATGGCAGCGCCAAACGTGACATCGGGTGCTGAAGAGACCATTCTCAAACGCTCATCAAATGGTGCAAACCTGTGCAGAACGCCAATCCCACCAGCGGCTTCCATAGCATCTGCCATATGCATATCAGTTACTGTGTCCATCGGAGACGACACAATCGGTATATCCACGTGCATGTCTCCAATCACACGACTCTCTGTTGATATATCATGCCGAGATGACACTGATGAGCGCTGTGGAACGATCAATACGTCGTCGAATGTTAAACCCTCACTCTTAATCCGCATACCGGATATCGATACTACGTCGAAGTACTTAAGTGTTTTGGGACGTTTACAGATACCCAAGCTCTTTCAATTGTTTAGCCGGGATTTTTGGTTTAGAATTGCTAGAAGTTAAAAGGTTTCTTTCATATTCATCAGACCTTAGTAATATTGGTATCAAATCCTTTCGGCAATAAGGTAATTTATCTGTTATCTCTCCACTCTCGTGTGCTCGGATAGTTTCAGGGAGATCCGTTTTTGCCTCGGCATCTACTTCTCTCCCGAGCACGCAATCAAACGCCAGCTTTACGAACTTCTCGGCGTCTATTTCGTGGATATCTTCGTGTTCTGTAGCGTTTATCTTTACCCACGGAACATTACGCAACTTGCTGTGAGTACTCCCAGAATAGTGGCCAGACTCCACATTTCCATCTCTAATTGTCTCGTCAAACAATAATTCTCCGTGATCAGATGTAATCACAATATTACCGTCAAGCATCCCGAGAACAGCTGTGGCTATCCAAAGGGCCTGTCTGACATTCCCTCTGTAACTTTCTCTTAGAAGATATTTAAATACCTCTGACATGTTATTATCTTCATCTCTTAATTTATCACTATCCATACGGTTAGGCGGAAAGTTTAACTGTACATCACCAAAGTAAGGGGTGTGTGGTTGCATCATCCATAGCACGCTTTTATGTTTATTTATCTTTTTTTTGTTATCTTTAACAAATTCTATCTCGTCTTGCGGGCTGGGGGTGAACTGTGTTTCATTGTGCGTCGACGATTCTATTTCTATAACCTTGTTAAATGTCTCTGTGGGGTGCCAGTTGTCTATTATACCTTCCGCGTATACCACTTTGTTCGCACTGTATAGGTTATAATCGTATGTGCCAGGGAATAATTTTGGAGCTACCTCAGGGGTTGCAGAACCAGGGGATATCACCTTCTCAACGTCGCCATTTCTAACGTATGGGAAGTGTTGGTATTCATCAATAAAATAGTCATATCTGAACGAGTCAAGAATCACCAACGTGTCCCAATCGGTATTGTGTACTTTATCTGTTAAATTTTTCATTATCGTAAAATTACTCTGTCACGCAATTTCTACAAGTTGTCTATTTCATCCAACAACATCGTGTGCACATCCCTGACAAAATCTAATGCGATTTCGCTGTTCTCGCTCTCTAGTTCTTCGATTGCAATACTGAGAAAGTCCGCCATCTGAACGATCTTTGTTTCTTCCATGTTCATACAGTAATACGCAGTAGGGGTATTTAAGTGTTACTCAAACTTGTCGTCTACGTCTGCTAATTTCTTGACAAATGATTCGATACGGATTGGCTCTTCATCTGGCATATTATCCATCATATCCAGAAGCTGTTGAACCGTTGTCTTGTCAATTGTATCTTCTAGAATAAACGCATTGTAATAGCCATCCATGTAATCTAAATCATTCAATAATTCGTTCACCACTTCTTTCACATCTTCTTCTGTGATATCATCTTCAACCGCCGCCACCAGTGTCATCTCATACTTTTTGACACTCATCGTCGCACCAACACGGTATTGTATATACCCGATGCCCCACACTTTGTGCACACTATCTCATATACAGACATATACTGAGTGTCTCCTTCTATACTGTGGGAAACATCTGCCACCCCACCACATTCGGTGCATGTCGTTTGTTCTCTATCTGTTGTTTCTTGTGGGTACATATCTACACACACATTGTAATAATGATCTGTTGTTTCGTCTTCTTCAATCTGTAAAATATTTTCTTCTTCTAGCCATGATATAGTGTCTGTTATCAGGTTCTCAACCTCTGTCGAGTTTACACCATCGTCATGGTACGCTTGCCAAAACCAATGGTGTGGGTCGAGAATTGTGTCATCTCTCGCGCTTTGGGGCACAACACTTCCCAATGGTGTGATACCGAGCATATGCTCTATCTGCACTGGTATGGGGTCCAGCATGTCAAACGTCTCGTTGTGTATGGCTCTCCGAAGCCGATATGCTACTTCTTTCCGTAAATCTTCGTCATTATACACCATACACTATGTAGACACTCACCCCATATAAATCTATTCATCATCCATGCTGAAATCAGTGTGTAAACCTTCAGGTAAAAAGTCGTGTTCTTTATATGTCTCGAACACCTTCACAATAGTTCTATAGCGATCTAGCTCTTCTTCGGTTGCTTCTTCTTGTAGAATACTGTCTATCTCATCGTCATAGAACATCTGTTTATCTCTATGAGTCATGTATTCGTCAAGACGATCTTTATCTATGGTTCTCCACCCGTGAACAGAGAAGTGATATGTATCGTCATCGTCTTCCATGACAACTAGAAATAACTCTTGGTCGGCTTGATAGATGAAATCGCCTGGCTCAAGCTCGATAACCATTCGTATAGAAAAAGGCCTTTAAACTATAAAAGTCTTTCGGTTACTCTATGTCGTGTACAGTTATCTTCATCTGCACAGGCTGCGACCCCCGACTCTGTAGTGTGCTTGTCTGCAGCACTCCTTCGACAGTCAGCCGACGAAGAGCCTTTTCTATCTGCTGTTCTGCATCCTGAACAGACTCGACCCACCCTTTCGGCCCGTGTTCCCAAACCTCGTGCATTGGGTCTGCAATCGTCCCACCGATTTTGTAGTCCTCTTCTGGGAATCCGAGGTTTGCCACGCCGATGAGTTCAAGCGGGGTGGGGTCGTGCTCGTCAAGATTCTTCAAAATCTCTCCGTCGACCGTGTGCTTTAGACCGTTGTATACTTCTCTCTCGTATGGGGCAAGCTCAATATCTATGTTCGATTCATCTTTCTTCACGAGTGTTGTCTGTGACTTTTCTGTGCTGCTTCCAGAATTGACCTTTTCCATAGCCATGAAATCACTTGCGCGTGGCGTAAGCTCATCGTTTATCCTTCGAGCCGTCTTGATAAATTCTTTCTTGGTGAATGGGTCTTCTGTCCCCTCAAATAAACTGCTAAATGTCTCGTCAATATTGAACTTACCTAGATTCTGCCACGATGTGAACTTGTATAGGTTTCTACCATTCTCACCAGCTCCTACAAGTTTTTCCACTAGACCATTGTCTTCGAGGTCCTCAAGCATCTGCTCGATCTGAGACTTTTTCACAAACGATGCATTTGTCTCACGCAGGTAGCCCATGATAGACCGAGGCTGTCCAGAGCGATCCTCAGGGTGTTTGACTGGGGCTGCGTTCTGTGTACCTCCCACCTGCTCGATAGCCAGACATATCGCCCGACGCTTCCTGTCAAGCTGGTGTGTGGTTGCTAAGAGAACGTCTCTACACGCCATAACATTGGCTAAGTCCTGTGGCTCTGCGATGATAGCATCCTTGATGCCCTCGTTCTCTATCTGTATACGCTCCTTCTGTCGGTTGTCGTGATTCAATAGTGCAGAAGCCCGCACAAGATTTGCAACCATCTTTGCGACTCTGTTTGTCTCACTTCTATCTATATCGAAGATGTGCTTCACGCTATCGTAGAACGAGTACCCACCAAACTCTTCTTCTCCTGCAGGAATCTTCACCCACGATTCTTTCGGTATAGAACGGATATGGTTCTTGATAGCCGCTCGACCATCTGAAAAGTCATACATATATTCGATGTCGTCGTCGCCGAATGATATCATCGAGTGACCCCAGTGTGTCCTTGCAACACCATCGTTCTTCTCGCTCGACTCGTGGACGGGGACCTTCAACAGTCTGTCCCACATCTCAAAGTCTGGTTCATACTGCGCATACAAAAACCAATATGGAATTGCCGTGCGTACAATCTCGTCCACGTCCCTGTCAGCACCTTCTCCTTCACCCGTGACCTTGTATCTAAACTCAGAGTCCTCCCCGCCGTGAAGCGACTTGAGAACCTCTATAATCTCCGCCGATGGCTTCTGAAGCTCGTCCATACTTGCTATGTATGCTGTCTCCCACGAGTCGTCGTAGATGATAGACTTCTCTGAACCTGTAGTCGCACGATACAAAAATTCCTCTGGGAATAAGTCTGCGACTGTATTCTGCAGGTGCGATTTACCACTCCCCGCAGTCCCAATGAGAACGCCGCTCACATAATGTTTAGGGCTTTCCATAAACCCAGAGATATATCCCAAGGTCGTCAGCACAAACTGTTGCTCATTCCTCACAGTCCGAGCGCGCGTATAGCGAACAAGATCATCCACAACGTTTTCAGACATCTGATACTTCATATCAACAGACTGATCGAAAAGTTCTTCTGTTGTTGCTTGCTCGACCCACGAAAAGTTGCTCTCATCGCTCATACTATAACATCGTTCTTCCAGTATAAAAGCTTTACGCTATCGTTGTCACTCATTCGACTGATAAAAATAAAAGTGTCGAGGCTGCTTACAGATTCTGGATGAGGCCGACCATGCGCTCCGTGTTGGGGCTGGCCGAAAGCTCGTCCGAGTTCTGCTCGATATTCTCGATAATCGTTTCTTCGTCTGTTGGAAGGCCGTTGTCGATATACTGCTGAACGAACTCCCAATCCTGATCGGGCAGGTTGCCTGCTGTGGGGTCGAACCGCCACTCCAAGAATGAATATCCGACGGGCTCACCCTCGACGGGTTCGATGCCCTCTTCG
>Ga0209937_1000101_pt1 | contig 28585 bp, 26 predicted proteins | sample SalPon1_B_H2O_MG_FD_185699 | JGI IMG/M metagenome (GOLD analysis project Ga0209937, IMG submission 185699) | Salt pond water microbial communities from South San Francisco under conditions of wetland restoration - Salt Pond MetaG R1_B_H2O_MG... | ecosystem: Environmental > Aquatic > Non-marine... | reverse complement strand
GCCGCAGGATATCCTGCTACGCCCCAACGACCCGTACATCGTCGATTTCATCAGCGACATCAACCGCGCCCGTGTCCTGCGGGTGCGCTCGGTGATGCAGCACACGCGCGAGCCAATCGACGGCCCTATCGCCGGCGAGATCGACGAGGAGTCCAACCTGGAGTCGGTCATCGCGGCATCGGACGGCAACACCGAGCTCGTCTACCGCGTGACCAAGGACGGCGAACAGGTCGGGTCAATCGATATGCAGACGCTGGTCAAGGCGCTGGTGCCCACCAGCGCCGCCGCAGATGGTGTGCGCGGCAACTACTGAGCGGAACGCCCCCGGGCACAGGAAAGGGCCGCGCCATTGGCGCCGGCCCTTTTTTTGTGCCGCTGCGGTGGGTTCAGGACGCCTCGGAAAAGCTGTCGAATGCCTCCAGCGCCTGGGCGCCATAGACAAACGACGGACCGCCGCCCATGTACAGGCAGACCCCAATGGTTTCGAGGACCTCGGCGCGGGTCGCGCCGTACTCCGCGGCGGCCTTGGCATGAAAGGCAATACAGCCCTCGCAGCGAATCGCCACGCCAATCGATAGCGCCATCAGCTCCTTGTCCTTGGCGCTGAGCGCGCCGTCCTTCTCCGCCGCCTTCGCGAGCTGGGAAAAGCCCTTGGCAACCTCGGGATGACCCTTGCCAAAGGACTGCATGAGCCGGGTCAGCTCGTCGGTGGTGTTCTGCCAGTCTTTATACATCGATTTCTCCCTGCGATTGACTTGAATGAGCCGGCTCGAGCGACGCGGTGATTGCATGCCGAGCGCGATACTCGCGGACGCGAACCCAGGCCCGAAGGTAGTTGAAAAACCCCCCAGCCAGAAACAGCATGCTGCCGACCAGATACTGGGCACCCAGAAAATCCGACAGCTCGGTGCCCAGTGCAGAATCGCCAATGCTCCATAGATACGGGATAGAGGCGGTGGTAAAGAGCACCGCGCCCGCGACAAAGCTGATGCCGGTCAGGGTGTAGAGGCGCAGCGCCCGCTCGCTCAGGTGATAGACCTGAAACACGTTGACGAATGGCGAGGCGGCAAAAAGCAGACTACCGAGAATAAAGCACCAGGCCCCGGCAACAATCAGGTCCACAAAGGTAAAGAACAGGACGCTGCCGACCAGGAACAGGATTGTGCCAAGCAGATAGCCGCTGGCCGCCATCAGCTCAAGCGAGCGCCCTCGATGAGGCTCGCGCCGGTAGCGCAGCACCTCGGCCAGATCGTGGGCAGTCACTAGCAGATAGAGGATGGAGCCAATGAAAAAGCCCCAGACGCCCCAATTGATCTCGGGCTCTAGTGCCGGGAAAAAGAAAAGACTGCCAAATATGAACGCGATTCCGCCGATGACGTAGAGAATGGCGTTCACGCTCTCCCACACAAAAGTGCGCCCGGCCTTTTCCGAGGACTCCAAAAGGTCATATGCCCTGCTTCGGTTGACAAAAAGATGGGGCATTTGAACCCGAACCTGTCATCAAGGAATATCGACGCCAATCGTGCCACGAAACGCACGGGACGCCGAATCGCATCCATCAGAGCAAAAAAGCCCCGCCGGGCCACACGGGCCACAACGGGGCTCTGCGTCAGAAACGACGGAGATCAGGCGACGCGATCGAACCGATCGTTGTCCATGACCTTGGTCCAGGCACTGACGAAGTCGTTGACGAACTTCTGCTGGTTGTCGTTCTGGGCATAGACCTCGGCATAGGAGCGGAGGATCGAGTTGGACCCGAACACCAGATCGGCCCGAGTGGCCGTCCACTTGAGCTCATCCGTCTGCCGGTCGCGGACCTCGTAGCGATTGGTATCCACCGGCTTCCAGGTGTTGCCCATATCGCAGAGATTGACGAAGAAGTCGTTGGTCAACGTACCGCTGCGGTCGGTGAACACACCATGACCGGTGCCGCCGTGGTTGGTACCGAGCACTCGCATGCCCCCGACCAGCACCGTCATCTCCGGCCCGGTCAGGCCCAGCAGCTGGGCGCGGTCGAGCATGAGCTCCTCGGCGCTCACCACGTAGTCTTTCTTCATCCAGTTACGAAAGCCGTCCGCCTCGGGCTCGAGGACTTCGAACGACGCGGCGTCGGTCTGCTCCTCGCTGGCATCACCGCGGCCGGTCAGGAACGGCACCTCGATGTCGTAGCCCGCCGCAAGAGCAGCCTGCTCGATACCGACATTGCCGGCCAGCACGATGGTGTCGGCAAGGCTTGCACCGGCGTTACGCGCCAGCGGCTCGAGCACACCGAGGACTTTCTCCAGCCGCTCGGGCTCGTTGCCCGCCCAGTCCTTCTGGGGCGCCAGCCGAATCCGGGCCCCGTTGGCGCCACCGCGCCTGTCCGAGTTGCGGAAGGTGCGGGCGCTGTCCCAGGCGGTTGCGACCATCTCGTCGATTGACAGGCCACTCTCGGCGATCGCCATTTTGAGCGCCTTGACGTCGTAATCACGGTTGCCGGCCGGCACCGGGTCCTGCCAGATCAGATCCTCGTCCGGGACGTGGGGACCGATGTAGCGATCCTTCGGCCCCATATCGCGGTGCGTCAGCTTGAACCAGGCCCGGGCGAATACGTCATCGAAGTACGCCGGGTCGTTGTAGAAGCGCTCCGAGATCTCGCGATAGGCCGGATCCATCTTCATGGCCATGTCGGCATCGGTCATGATGGGGTTGAGACGGATGGACGGATCCTCGACGTCGACTGGCTTGTCCTCTTCCTTGATATCCACCGGCTCCCACTGCCAGGCACCGGCCGGGCTCTTTTTGAGCTCCCACTCGTAGTTGAGCAGCAGATGGAAGTAGCCGTTGTCCCACTCCACAGGGTTGGTCGTCCAGGCGCCCTCGATCCCGCTGGTGACGGTGTCACGGCCCACGCCACGGCTGGTGTGGTTGTTCCAGCCAAGGCCCTGCTCTTCGACGTCGGCGGCTTCGGGATCGGCCCCGAGCAGTTCGGCATCACCGTTGCCGTGGCACTTGCCAACCGTGTGACCGCCGGCGGTGAGCGCAACGGTTTCCTCGTCGTTCATCGCCATGCGATCGAAGGTCACACGCACCTGCTCGGCGGTGGCGAGGGGATCGGGATTGCCGTTCACCCCTTCGGGGTTCACGTAGATCAGCCCCATCTGGACCGCGGCCAGCGGGTTTTCCATGGTCTCGGGCTGCTCGACGTCGGTGTAGCGCTCCTCGCTGGGCGCGAGCCATTCCTTCTCGGAGCCCCAGTAGACGTCCTTTTCCGGATGCCAGATATCCTCGCGGCCGTATCCGAACCCGAACACCTTCAGGCCCATGGACTCGTAAGCCACCGTACCGGCGAGGATGATGAGATCCGCCCAGCTGACTTTGTTGCCGTACTTCTGCTTCATCGGCCAGAGCAGCCGGCGGGCCTTGTCGAGGTTGGTGTTATCCGGCCAGGAGTTCAGCGGCGCGAAGCGCTGGTTGCCCGTGCCGCCACCGCCCCGGCCATCGGAGGTCCGATAGGAACCGGCGGCATGCCAGGCCATGCGAATCATGAGCCCGCCATAATGCCCCCAGTCGGCCGGCCACCAGGACTGGCTGTCCTTCATGAAGGCGCGCATATCGTTCCACAGCGCCTCGTAGTCGAGCGTCTTGACTTCCTCGCGGTAGTCGAAATGCTCGCCCATGGGGTTGGTCTTGGTGTCGTGCTGATGGAGGATCTCCAGGTTCAGCGCGTTGGGCCACCACTCCATGTTGTCGCTGCTCTGGCTGGTCGCCCCGCCATGCATGACCGGGCATTTGCCGGCTTTATCGATATCGGCTGCTGCCATCGCTGATTTTCTCCGCTCGTTCCAATAGTCCGTAGTCAGGGTGTAGTTATAACAAAAACAGCGGTGGATGGAAGTGATTGCTGCCAATGGGAATGATAGGCAGCGATAATCAGCGGCCGATCCGTGGTAGGCGTCATCAATGAAAAGTGGGTCGAACCCCCATTCGTTGTACCGAGGGTTCGAACCCCGGCACTGTCAGCCATAAAAAAGGGGCCCGAGGCCCCTGTTTTATGGCTGGCGGAGAGGGAGGGATTGATTCGGCCCTGCGGGCCTCACCCTGCGGGCGCATCGCTTCGCGACGCGTCCCAATCGCTCACGCGATTGGTCGAACCCCCATTCGTTGTACCGAGGGTTCGAACCCCGGCACTGTCAGCCATAAAAAAGGGGCCCGAGGCCCCTGTTTTATGGCTGGCGGAGAGGGAGGGATTCGAACCCTCGGTACGGGGTTACCGTACACGCGCTTTCCAGGCGCGCTCCTTCGACCGCTCGGACACCTCTCCAGCAATCCATCAGGTTAATCCACACCCCGCCGATGATCAATCACTGCCGCGATTCGGGTTGTAGACCGAGCTCGGAAACGGGGTGACGTTGCCGTCGGCGTCCGAGATTCTGGCGGTGCCCTCTTTCTCCACTTCATCGACCCGGACGATGGAGTGCATCGGGATGTAGGTGCGCTTGACGCCCTCAAACTCGCTTTTGAGCTTTTCTTCGGCGGGATCGACCACTACCTGCGTGCGCTCGCCGAAGGTGAGCGACTCGACCTCGACGAAACCCAGCAACCCGCCATCGGCTATATTGCCGGCATAGATCTCGTAGATCTTGCCCTGGTTGTGGAAGATCACGCGATAGATATTCTCTGCCGCTGCCATGCGGGTCCTGCCGGTGGTTGCTGTAAACAGGTCGCCAACCCTATCACGCGAGCGGGCCACGGGCACTGCACCCACGGCCCAGTGCCCGCGAACATGGCCGTGGCCGCGCTCAGTCGGCCGGCTGTTTGGCGACGCGCAGATAGGGCTTGAGCGTGTCCCAGCCCTCGGGGAACTTCTCGCGGGCCTGTTCATCACTGACCGCCGGCGGAATGATGATGTCGTCACCATCCTGCCAGTTGACGGGCGTCGCCACCGTGTGGCGGGCATTGAGCTGCAGGGAGTCGAGCAACCGCAGGATCTCGTTGAAGTCGCGGCCGCTGGTCATCGGATAGACCAGCATCGCCTTGATGCGCTTGTCCGGGCCAACCACGTAGACAGCCCGCACGGTGGCGTTATCCATTGCGGTGCGGCCCTCGCAGCTGTCGCCCTCATCCTCGGGCAGCATGTCGTAGAGCTTGGCGACCGTCAGGTCGGTGTCGCCGATCATGGGGTAGTTGGGTGCCGTGCCCTGGGTCTCTTCAATGTCCTTCGACCAGGTGGCGTGGTTTTCGACCGGGTCGACCGACAGGCCGATCACTTTGGTGCCGCGCTTGTCGAACTCGGGCTTGAGCTGCGCCATGTAGCCGAGCTCTGTGGTGCAGACCGGTGTGAAGTCCTTCGGATGCGAGAACAGGATTGCCCAGTGCTCACCAATCCAGTCATGAAAGCGAATCTCGCCTTCAGTGGTTTTGGCGGTAAAATCCGGGGCGAGGCTACCGATACGCAGTCCCATGTGAAGCGCTCCATTAAATTGATGTTGGACGGCAATGCCACAAGGCTAGGACGCAAGTGCCTCGAACCAAAAGAATCATTCATTATCCCGATATAACCGGATCGTCTATATGCACGCCTGGGAAGGTCAGAACTTCAGCGACGTCAGCCTGATTACCCAGCGCCGCGACCCCCGGCGCTTTCAGGTCGGTTGTGCGACCAGCGACGGTGGCGCGGTGATCCTGCAGTGGTTTCGCAATATGCCCGAGATCTCCCAGTGGCTGCGCCGCATGGAGCCGCAGCGTTGGGCCCTGCGCGGGCCTCGACTCATCGCGATCAAATCCGAGCTCGAACCCGTCCTCACGCGCGTTGATGTCTATGGCCTTGAGGAGGAAAGCCGCGTTGCGCACAACCGCATCACCGCCGATCATTACCGCGTTCTGTGGTGGGGCGATTTTGCGACCTTCGCCGCCGGGGGCGATCACTGGTCGGACACGTTTCTGACCCGCGAGGGATTCACCCCGGTGGACGCGGCGGATAACCACCAGGCGCAATCCCTTGCCGAAGCGCTGCGCGCCCGCGTGGACGCCCCTCCCGAATAACGCAGCCCTTGTGGTTGCGTCACGCCGGATATGCGCCTTAATGTCGCCCTATGAACAAGCCCTGTATTTTTTGCGAAATCGTTGCCGGCCGGATGGATGCGGACATCGTCCATCGCGATGATCGGGTGGTCGCCTTTCACGACATCCACCCGCAGGCGCCCACCCATGTGCTGATCATCCCGCGCAAGCACATTGCAAGTATGACCGCCATTGAGCCGGACGACGCCGCGCTCATCGGCCATATGCATGTGACCGCCCAGGCACTCGCCCACGAGCTGGGGATCGCCGAGTCGGGTTATCGCAGCATCTTTAACTGCGGTCGCGATGCCGGGCAGACCGTCTGGCACATCCATCTGCATCTAATGGGTGGCCGCAGCATGGGCTGGCCGCCGTGGCCGGGCAACTGAGCGAGCGGACCGGCCACCACGCCGGGAATTGACGCCGCGCAACGCCGCCACCGCCGGTGCATGGGATGATAATGCCCATGACGGGCGCATCGATAACGGCTGAACAGCGCCTCCGGTGCAGGGTGATCGCCGCCTACGCGGGTGCCATGCCCGGACTGGCGGTCATCACAAGGCTCATTCCGGTCTGTCTGCCGGGCCTGATCGCACCCTACGATGCGAGTATTCTGATGGTTGCCGCGGCAATGTGGCTTGTCGGGAGCCTGCTGATTGCCCGTCACTGCCATCAGGGCGGGGGCCTGCACGCGCCGCCGCATTTTCTTGTAACGGAGACTGATCGATGAAATTCTTTGTTGATACGGCCATTGCCGAGGACATCCGCGAGCTCAACGACTACGGCCTGCTCGACGGCGTCACGACCAACCCCTCACTGGTCGCCAAGTCCGGGCGCGACTTCAAGGCGGTGGTCGGCGAGATCTGTGAGATCGTCGACGGGCCGGTCTCCGCCGAAGTGGCGGCGCTGGACGTGGACGGCATGATCGCCGAGGGCCGCATCCTGGCCGCAATCGCCGGGAATGTCGTCGTCAAGCTCCCACTGACGCTGGACGGACTCAAGGCCTGCCGCTGCCTGCGCGCCGAGGGCATCCGCACCAACGTCACCCTGTGTTTTTCCGCGAACCAGGCGCTGCTCGCGGCAAAGGCCGGCGCCAACTATCTCTCGCCATTCCTGGGTCGGCTCGATGACATCCATCTCGACGGCATGGAACTGATCCGAGAGATCCGGGCGATCTATGACAACTACGGCTTTGAGACTGAAATCCTGGCCGCGTCGATCCGCACCGGCAACCACGTCAAGGAAGCCGCCATTGCAGGCGCGGATGTCGCGACCATTCCACCCGCGGTCATCCGGGGGCTCGCCCGTCATGTGCTCACGGACAAGGGCATTGAGCAGTTTGTTCGCGACTGGGAGGCGACCGGGCAGTCGATCCGCTGAGTGGCCGGTCAACGATGCCGCCCGGCAGGGCGTTAGCGCACCGTCTCCCGGTGGCTGATGATCGTCAGGGCAGTCACCGACGACAGGATGATGATCATGCCCAGCACTTCGGCCAGCGCGAGCGCCTGGCCCAGGCCGATGACGCCGTAGAGCGTCGCCGTGACGGGCTCGATCATCGCCACCACGGCCGCCATGGTGGGCAGAACGCCGCGTAGCCCGATGAAATAGCACAGAAACGACAGACCCGCGCCGATCAGCCCAAAAATCAGGAATAACGGCGCATCGGGCGATCGCGGCACACTGACTGCCTGCGACGGATCAACCAGAAACATCAACGCAAGCACGGCGGCCAGGAAAGCGATCGCCAGCGACACCGGCGTCCGACCATGGGATCCGGCCGTTTTAAACGCGAAAATGAACACCGAATACGAGATCCCGGAGAGCAGGCCGGCCGCCACCCCCCACAGACTGAATGCGCCGGGGGTGGTCCGATATAACCCGGTGAGCAGTACGACACCCACCATGATCGCCGCGATTGCGCCGAGCTTGGAGGCGGTCGGCCGCTCGGTACCCCGCGCGAACGCGACGAAATAGACCATCACCGGCGCGCTGTACATCAGCGTCACGGCCACGGCGACGCTCGCTTCGCTGATGCTGATGAAATAGAACGTGAGATTGCCCGTCACGCCGAGACCGGCCAGCGCCGACCAGCCGATCAGTGGCCGGGTCAGATTCAGGGTGTAGCCCTGCAATCGAATCACGGCCACCCAGGCCAGCATGCACAGTAACCCCACCAGCAGCCGCCAGAAGGTCAAAAGCTCCGGCGACCAGCCCGATGTCATCAGCTGGCCTGCGAGCCCCCCCGCCAGTCCCCACTGAAACGCGGCGGCCATCACAAGCAGTATCGGAAGCAGCATCGGCGTGGTCCCCGGTCACCGCCGGAAAAGGTATGATTGGCGGCGACATTCAACCGACAAATGTGGCGGTTGAGGGTTCCTGCATCAATCGCCCCTGCCACGACGATCACTGAGCAGGGTGATCAGTATTTCTGAAGGGTCCCAAGCGGAGTTCAAGCACAAGCCATGACACCCGTCCATGAAAAGACCAATGTCGCCATTCTTGCGGTCAGCCAGGCGTTGTTCCTGATGGCAGCGATTACGGTGATGACACTGAGCGGTGTGGTCGGCCAGCAACTGACCGCCAATCCGGCACTGGCGACATTGCCCGTGGCATTGATGCAGGTGGGCGCGCTACTCGCGACCTTCCCCGCCTCCATGCTGATGAAGCGCCTGGGGCGTCGGCCGGGATTCATCCTGGGGGCCAGCGTGGGCGGTGCGGCCGGCGGCGGGCTGGCGGCGGTGGGCATCGTCGTGGAGTCGTTTGTCGTATTCAACCTGGGCAATCTCCTGCTGGGTGTCTATCAGGGTTTTGCGATGTACTACCGGTTTGCCGCCGCCGATTGCGCCAGTGACGGCTTTAAAAGCCGTGCCATCTCGCTGGTGATGGCCGGCGGTGTGGTGGCGGCCGTTCTGGGCCCCTGGAACGCTAACCACGGCCAATTGCTGTGGACGGCTCACCCTCAGGCAGGTCCCTATCTGATGGTGACAGCGCTCGCCGTTGCGGCCACGGTTCTACTGGGGTTTCTGGACGTGCCACCCTCCCGCGAGCCGCATCATGGCGCGGCGCAGCGCCCACTGCCCGCCATCATCGGTCAATCCCGGTTTGTGGTCGCGCTGACGGCGGCCGCGATCGGCTACGCGGTGATGGTCGTTGTGATGACCGCCACCCCGCTCGCGATGCGACAGAGCGGGTTCGCCATGGATGAGGCGTCATTCGTCATGCAATGGCATGTGCTGGGGATGTTCGCGCCCTCATTTATCACCGGCTCGATGATCGCTCGTTTCGGCGTTGGCAACATCCTGCTTACCGGTGGACTGATCATGCTACTGAGCGTTGGCATTGCCCTGAGCGGCCAGACGTTGCCGCAGTACTGGGCGGCACTGCTTGCACTGGGCATTGGCTGGAACTTTCTGTTCATCGGCGGCAGTACGCTGGTCACCCAGACACACACGGTTGAGGAGCGCGGCAAGGTTCAGGGGATCAATGATCTGGTGATTTTCACGCTGGTCGCCGCCGGTTCGCTCATGGCCGGCGCACTGCTCCACTACCTGGGCTGGACTGGATTGAATCTGGCCGTCATCCCCTTGATCGTGATGACGCTGATTGCCACGGCGACGCTGCAGTTCAGTGCCTGGCGCACGCGGACGGCGGTTATTCGCGAATCCTGACGAGGGCGTCATGCCTGCGCGCTCGAGTCGAACCCTTTCATAGCCTCTGGGGGTTCTAACCCTCCCGGGCGCGCACAAAAAAACCGGCTTGATGCCGGTTTTCCTTGATGCCTGGCGCGCCCGGGAGGATTATCTCGGCCCTCCCGGGCCTCGTTCTCTCGCGCTGCGCGCTCGAGTCGAACCCTTTCATAGCCTCTGGGGGTTCTAACCCTCCCGGGCGCGCACAAAAAAACCGGCTTGATGCCGGTTTTCCTTGATGCCTGGCGCGCCCGGGAGGATTCGAACCCCCAGCCTCCTGATCCGTAGTCAGGTGCTCTATCCAGTTGAGCTACAGGCGCCGTGATGAGCGCGGAGTATGGCGGCTTCGCCCGGGGTCGTCAAGCAGGACGCGGTTGTCTGGGGGTCGACTTGCATGCGCACTTTCCTGGACGCTAGCGTATTGATTGTTTGTTCAATCAAGCTAATTCGACGCATGTATAACCGACGGTAATCACCCCCTCCGCATGCTCGCGGGCGGCCTGATCGAGGCCGGTGCTGTGGTGATTCAGTCGTTTTCCGAGCAGAGCCTGCGCAAGGTCGCGTCCATCAACCCCAACGTGCCATTGGTTCAGCTGGTCTGGTACTCCCCCGAATCCGAGGAAAGCGAGACATTGGTCGAATGGACCGGCGTCACACCAGGGCCGGGCGCGATCACTGATGCCGATTTCAGGGCGATTCGCGACATCGCCGTCGGAATCGGCACCAACCTGAACTATCAGGGGGATGCCGGGATTGATGAGGCCGTCGTGCAGCAGGCTCAGGCCAACGACCTGCGGGTGCATGTCTACACAATGAACGCCATCCCGGCGATGGAGCAGTTGCTCGACTGGGGCGTGGATGGACTGTTTACGGACTTCCCCGACCGGTTGATCCGCCTGACCCGCTGATCGCCCACAAAAAAGGGGCAGCCGCTCGCTGCCCCTTCGGATCACCGCCACGGCGCGGGGTTAACGCGAAACGCGAACGCCCTCGACGTCCATGCCGTCCTCGATCCGGCTGTCGACAAGCTCGGCGACACCGTTGCCGGCATCCTCCTGCACCAGCTCGAGACCCGTGTCGTCGCCGTCATCGTTGTTGACGGTATGCACAGCCCCGATACGTACCCCCAGATCGCCGCCATCGGCCTCCTCGAACACGATGCCAACACCACCATTATCCCGCGAGACGGATCCGATCGCTGCGCCGTCGATGCCGCCGGCGTCCTCTTCGGACACTTTAAAGCCGTCATCGCGATTGCCGTACGCCAGCGTATTGATATAGCGCAGATTGCCGGCCCCTGCGCCGGCCTCATCCATATCCACGCCTTCGTCATAGTTGCCGCTAATGGTGCTCTCGACCATGGTCAGGTTGAGATCCCCGGCATCTGCCTCGTCGTAGTCAATGCCGTCGTCAAGATCGAGGCCAATTTCGTACTCCTCGACTGATCCTGAGTCGTACAGTGACACCTCGCGCTCAAAGCAATTGTCATCCGGGGTCCCGGTCACCGCCGACGGGATATCGGCGGGCTGCATCGCGCCGTCTTCAAACTCGCCTTCGGGGGCGTGCGGCATATACTCGGCCAGTACATCGGGGTTGCAGTACGGCCCGTTATCGATGAACGCCGTTCGAATAATCGTCGAATGGATGCTGCCTGCCTGTCCCTCGTCAAGTTCCAGGCCATCTGCGCCAACCCGGGCGAACGCCGAGTCATTCGCTGAAACATGGATATCGCCGGCACCCCGCTCATCGGCCCGCAGGCCATCCGCATCGAACGTGCCATTGCCAACGCCATCGACGCTGACGTTATCGAGCTGAATGCGCAGCGACGCCGGCGAGCCCGCGCCCGCACCGCCGGCGCCGCCGCCGCAGTCATCGGCAAGGGTGCAGTCGGAGACATGAATGCCATGATTGGCGACACCCTTGACGGATACGTTGGTTAACGAGAGCTCGACCACCCCTGTTTGATCCTCGCGAACGTCAACGAAGATCCCCTTGCCAGGGGTCTGACCGTCAACGTCGCCGCGTTTGAGCACGTTGAATCGGCCGGGGCCCTCGAAGGTCAGGTCGCGGATGGCCAGATCACCACCATTGGCGCTGACCAACAGATCGGTGTTCGCATCACTGCGCACGCGCTGGCCATTGCCGATGATCTCGAGCGGCGCCTCGCCGGTGTAGACAAGGCTCCGGTCGATGACGATGTCGTCACTGACCGTCATGACGATCTGCGAGGCACGATCATTCTGCGTGGCGGCATTCATGGCCGCGCGCAGCGACCCCTCGCCGTCATCGGCAATGCGGGTGACCAGCAGCGGTGTCTGCGCCTGCGCGGCGGTGGCACCGGCCAGTACGGCGGCAAGGGTCAGGGCATATTGCTTTCTCATCGGGCGCTCCTTTGGGATTGGGATCATCACCCAGACCCTGGAAGCCCGCGATGACAACAGCATGACGCAGCGATGACCCGACGATGTCATGGCGAATTATCGCTCACTCGGTATACTCGTGTTTTGTGCATTGCGGGGGCCTTTACCATGTTGGAGCGTTTCTTCGAGTTGGCGGACAGCGGCACGGATATCCGGCGCGAGCTGCTCGCCGGTCTGACCACCTTTCTCACGATGGCCTACATCGTGGTCGTCAACCCGAGCATCCTCTCCGAGACCGGGATGGACTGGGGTGCGGTATTTGTGGCGACCTGTCTCGCGGCAGCATTGGGCAGCCTGATCATGGGCTTGTATGCCAACTACCCATTCGGGCTCGCGCCGGGAATGGGGCTGAACGCCTATTTCACCTACGGCGTGGTCCTCGGCATGGGTATCGCCTGGCAGACGGCGCTCGGCGCGGTGTTTGTCTCGGGCATTCTGTTTTTGATCATCTCGGTGCTGCCGATCCGCGAGTGGCTGATCAATGCCATCCCGTTATCGTTGAAGATGGCGATCTCCGCGGGCATCGGATTCTTTCTCGCGATCATTGCGCTGCAAAACGCAGGCGTTGTGGTGAACAGCGACGCCACGCTGGTCACGCTGGGTGATCTCACCGCGGTACCCACGCTGCTTGCCATGCTCGGCTTTGTGATCATGGTGGCGCTCAGCTATCGCCAGGTCCCCGGCGCCGTACTTATCGGCATCCTCGCCGTCAGCCTGATCGGTGTCCCCTTCGGTGTGGCTGAATTTGACGGTGTGGTCTCGATGCCGCCGGACCCCAGCCCGACCTTTCTTCAAATGGATATCGCCGGTGCGCTGGAGCTTGGGCTTGTGTCGGTGGTTCTGGTGTTCTTGTTTGTCGATCTGTTCGACAGCACCGGTACGCTGGTCGGGCTGTCGCATCGGGCCGGCTTCCTCGACCGCGATGGCCGGTTGGGACGACTGCGTAGCGCTCTGATGGCCGATTCCGGCGCCAGCATTGGTGGCGCGCTGTTCGGGACTTCGACCACCACGACCTATATCGAGAGTGCATCGGGGATTAACGCCGGTGGCCGAACGGGACTGACCGCCGTCGTGATTGCGGTGCTGTTCCTGCTGTCGCTGTTTTTCTTGCCGGTGGTCAGCGCCATCCCCGGCTACGCCACCGCCCCGGCGCTGTTGTTCGTGGCCTGCATGATGGTGCGTGGTCTGGCCGAACTGGAATGGGACGACATCACCGATACGGCACCAGCCGTCGTCACGGCCATCGCGATGCCCCTCACCTACTCCATTGCCGATGGCATGGGGCTTGGCTTCATCACCTATGTCCTCGGCAAAACGCTGGCCGGAAAGCCAACGGCGGTTCATCCGGCGGTTTGGCTGATCGCCGCGCTGTTTGTGCTGCGGTTCGCGTTCATCTAGCGTGCGGAACGAGCCAATGACGAAAGCAGCACTACTGACAATACTGATCACCCTGCTGAGCGGCTGCAGCGGGGTGCCACTCGTGCCGGGCATCTAGCCGGCCTGCGATGGTTCGCCCAACGGGGACTGGACGCGCAGAGCCTGGCGACCGGGCGCTCTGAGGGTGTTATGCCCTCTGCGCCGGCCCATCATGGAGCGCCGTGTACGCATCCTTTAGCACGCTAGCGGGTCAGTTTTTCGGTCTGGTGTCGCTGGTACTCTGCGTGCTGGCTTTTTCCAGTAAGCAGGACGATCGGCTGTTGGTGCTGCTGATTTCGGCGAACGTGGCCTTTGTTCTCCAGTTCCTGTTTTTTGAGAGCTGGACGGCTGCGGCGTTGTCACTGCTGGTTATCGCGCGCATTGCACTGGCGCGGCGCTTTCCCGGTAGTGTCAAAGCAATGATCGTGGTGTTGTCGGCAAGCGGCGTGGCTTCGCTGCTGACCTGGCAGAGCTGGGCCGACTTGCCCGCCATGATCGCAATGGCGCTGGGAACGGTGGGCATGTTCCTGCTCAGGGCGATCCCGATGCGGGTCTTTCTGGGACTGGCGGCATTAGCGTGGGCGGTCAGTCATGCCCTGGCGAGCTCGGTGGGAGGCACACTGGCGGAGGTGCTCGTATTTTCGACCAACGCGATCACGATTTATCGCCTCTACCGCGCGAAGCAACGCTACCCCGGAGTGGTTGATTAGCGCCTGGCGGCGATTGGTCGAACCCCATCTGTTTGCTCCGGGGTTCGAACCCCAGCGCTGCATCAGACATAAAAAAGGGGCCTGCGGCCCCTGTTTTATGTCTGGCGGAGAGGGAGGGATTGATTCGGCCCTGCGGGCCTCACCCTGCGGGCACATCGCTTCGCGACGCGTCCCAATCGCTGCCGCGATTGGTCGAACCCCATCTGTTTGCTCCGGGGGTTCGAACCCCAGCGCTGCATCAGACATAAAAAAGGGGCCTGCGGCCCCTGTTTTATGTCTGGCGGAGAGGGAGGGATTCGAACCCCCGGAGCCCTCTCGGACTCACCGCATTTCGAGTGCGGCGCTTTCGACCACTCAGCCACCTCTCCAACGCAGCGGAGTGTACAACATCTCCTGCCGCTGGCGAAAACCGTATGCTGGAGTGATCGCCGCGAGGATACGCCACGCGGTGATCTGAGGTACGCCCTCAAGCCTCCGGCATTGCGACGCGGTATAATGTCGGGATTACTATGTGAGCAACAGGACACTCATGACCCACGCACCGCCCTCCCCCCAATCCGACGCGCCGCTCGGTTTTACCGCCTACGAGGCCATTCGCCATCGCCTGCCGGCGCCGGCCCGCCCGGGCGCAGCCCGACGCGCGGCTCACCTCGGCGAGATCGTGGATCACTTCGACACCGTGTTGCTGGATGCCTTCGGTGTCCTCAATCGGGGGCAGGCCCCGATCCCGGGGGTCCCCGAGCGGATTGCCGACCTGCAGGCCGCGCGGAAACGGGTCATGGTGGTCTCGAATGCGGCGGGGTTTTCCCATGCCACCTTGATGGCCCGCTACCAGCGTCTGGGCTATCAGTTTGACGCGACCGATGTCATCACCAGCCGGAAAACCCTGGTACGCCAGCTCGAGCAGGAGCCGCGGCGGCATTGGGGCATGATCGCGGGCCAGCAGTTTGGTCCCGACGAGTTCCCGCCGCTGGATTACCGGATGCTGAGAGACGACATCGCCGACTATCACGCCGTCGATGGCTTCCTGTTTGTGGGCGCGTCGGAGTGGACGCCGGCCCGCCAGGCGCTACTAACCCGGAGCCTTCTCGACAATCCGCGGCGTCTGCTGGTGGCCAACCCGGACCTTCTGGCCCCGCAGACCGGGGGCGATTCCACCGAGCCGGGCACTTTCGCCCATCAGATCCAGGATGCTACGGGCGTCGAGCCGGCGTTCTACGGCAAGCCCTTTGCCAATATCTTTGAGCTGGCGCTCGAGCGGCTGGGCCCTGAAATCGACCGCGAGCGAACGCTGATGGTGGGGGATACGCTGCATACCGACGTGCTGGGCGGCCAGGCCGCGGGGGTTCGCACGGCGCTTGTCACACAGACCGGGGTGCTCGCGGACATGGATATCGATGCGGCGATTGATTCATCCGGTATTGTCCCCGACTGGATCCTAGATCAGGCCTGAGCCAGACGGCAGCAGCCACTCCAGACCGCGCTCGGCGATCATCGGACTGCCAGGCGGCAGGGTCAGCGTGCATTGGCCGACCACCCGGGGCGCACCGCTGACCTGGGTGCGAATGCCCGCATAGTCCCCGACCTGGCTCTGCTCGATAACGCGGCCCTCGAATGTGGTCCCGGCGGGGCTTGTGTTGTGTAACGACGTCCCTACACCGGCCCCGCCACGGTGCATCCGCCGCGCCAGGCGCGCGACGGTGCCCGTGCCGGTGGGGCAGCTCCAGAGCACGCCGGGATGGCCGTAAGTCGCGCCCGTTGCCTGCAGGCAGTCCGGCGACGTCTCGGTCTCGGGCCACATCCAGTGCAGAAACCGCGGGGCGCCGACATCACCCAGCCGCGGGTGCAACGGCGGGCGATCCGCCTGGACCGCCTCGATTATCCGCGCCGCCAGCGCCAGCGCTTCCGTCCCGCCGGCATCGGCCGGTCGCAGGCCCAGCGATTCGGCGTTGACCATCACGTAGTGGCCGCCACTCCAGACAAGGTCGTAGGCGACGGGCCCCACACTCGGCAGCTCGACCCGGGCATCGGCCCGCTGGACGAATGCCTCGTCCCCCTCGACGGTCACCTTGACCACCTGCCCGCCGCGTCGCTCCACGTGGGCATCGACCCGGCCACCCGGGGCTTCAAGGCGCAGACACTGTCTGCCGTCGGGCTCGGTACCGGGCAGGCGGCCACTCTCGATCAGCGCGCACGCGGTGGCCATGGTGTTTGACCCCGAGAAGAAGGGGTAACCCATGACCTCCATGATGATGAAGGCCGCCTCGGCACGGCGGTCATCCGGCGGCGTCAGCAGATCCACGCAAAAGGTGGGCGCACCATAGGGCGGCTCGATCAGCAGCTGACGCAGTCCATCTCCCGGGCCGCTCAGCCACTCCATGCGCTCGCGCACACTATGCGTGGGATCAGTCGGGACACCGGCAAAGACCACGCGGTGGATGTCGCTGCCTACGGCGACGTCCATCCACTCCAGTGCAACCGGGTCAGTCGCGGGCATGGGGCGCACCCACCCGGTCCCAATGCCGGTCAGGAACAACCACGAGCTTGCCGACGTAGTCCTTGTCCATGAAGTCGCGCTGGGCGCGATGAAAGTCCGAAAGCCGATAAGTGGCATGCAGCAGCGGCTGAATGCGCCCGGCGAGGATATGATCCAGCAAACGCCGAAAGTCGCTGCGCCGCCCCTGGGACGAGCCATTGAGCTGGAGCTGCTTGAGGTAGACGGTGCGCAGGTCGAGATCGACCACCGGTCCGGCAATGGCGCCGGCGGTGGTATAGCGCCCCTCGGGCCGCAGGACGCGTAACAGATCATTGAAATGCGGCCCGGCCACCAGATCGGCCACCACATCGATCGGCGCGCCGCCGGTGGCCGCCGCCACGGCCTCCACCCAGTCAGCCGCGCCGCGATCCACCACCGCCTCGGCACCGATGGCCGACAACGCGGCCGCCTTGTCGGCTCGAGTGACCGCGTAGGGGATGGCGCCGCGTGCCCGGCACAGCTGGACGATCCCCGAGCCCACGCCACCCGAGGCGCCGGTGACCAGCACCCGCTCGCCGGCCTGCACAGCGGCCCGCTCCAGCATGTGCTCGCCGGTCAGATAGGCACAGCAGAATGTCGCCAGTTCGGCGTCGCTCAAGGCGGTCTCGACGCGATGCGCATTGGCGGCCGGCACGCACTGGTACTCGGCATAGCCGCCATCCCGGCCATGGCCGATGTAATCGATGTCCGCGAGGCTGTTGTCGTCGCGGTTGTACAGGCTGAAATCGATCATCACCCGCTCGCCGATGCGCTTGGCGGACACGTTTTCCCCCACGGCGACCACCCGACCGACACTGTCGGTGCCCTGGATGCGCGGAAAGGTCAGGGTCGAGCGCCCCCGGCGCCAGGTGGAAACGGCATCCGGGTCCGTGTCGCTGCCATAAGCGCCCTCGCGCACCCAGACATCGGTGTTGTTCATGCCACAGGCATGCACCTCGATCACCAGCTCGTCGGCGCCGGGGCGCGGGACTGGCACGTTGTCCCGATAGCAAAGGGCGTCCAGCTCCCCGTGACGGTCCAGTTGCACGGCGGCCATGGTCCGGGGCAACCCCGTCATTGCCCGACCCGATCCTGACGCTGACGCCGGGCCTGGAAAAAGTCCTTCAGCAGGGCCGCGCAGGGCTCGGCCAGGACCCCGCCCTGCGCGGCAAGGCGGTGATTGTGGGTGGGGGCGTCATGCAGGCGCATTGCGCCACCGCAGGCACCTGTTTTGGGATCACTGGCCGCAAAGATCACCTCGTCCACCCGGGCGTGGATCAGCGCACCAACACACATGGCACAGGGTTCAAGCGTGACATACAGGACGGTACCGGGCAGGCGATAGGCCTGAAGCCGCGCGCCGGCGGCACGCAGGGCCACGATCTCGGCATGGGCACTGGGATCGCGTGCGCTGATGGGCTGATTGAAGCCCTCACCGATGATCGCGTTGTCCTTGACCACCACGGCGCCCACGGGAACCTCACCGACGGCGGCGGCCTCGCGGGCGAGCGCCAGGGCTCGGTTCATGAACACGCGCGGTTCCCTGCTCGGATCTGGTAGCCCGCCACCGGAAAATGCACCGCCACGTCGCCCACATCGGGGTGGTGATGGTCGATCGATACCCGCTCGGGCGTGAGGCACCGCAGCGCGCCCGTCACCTCGGGGTCGGTATGGCCGTGATAGGGTCGGATCCCGATGGCCTCGCCGGTGACAAGGTCGCTGTCCGTGGCAATGCCCGTGGGCGTCTGCGGTTGCGCACGATAAGCCACCGCCAGCGCCTCCTCGCCGGTCAGCGATCGGGTCGGTGTCTGTCCCAGCGCGCCCAGCGCCGCTTCAACCGCACAGAGGTGGGGATGGCCATTCAAAAGCTCGGCACCGCGACGGGCGCGTCCACGCACAAACCAGGCAATGAACGCCGCGGCGACATCGCCATAGTTGAGCGATCGCTGCTCGCAGGGCCCGGCGCCGCTCAGCCATGACTCCAGACGGAGCAATGCTGCCTCGAGCTGCAATGTGACCCCGGGCAGGTCGGCCCGCAGTCCCTCACGGGTCCAGCCCGGGCCGAAGTAAAGATCGCACCGGTCCTGAATGAAATCCGCCGGCGCGGTCTGCAGCGATTCAGTCATCACCATGCGCACGGCGAGCGGGAACAGCGCCTGATCGATCCACTCGGCAACCACTAACGCTTCGCCGCGGGTGTCACCCGGGAACAGCCGCTCGGCCGCATCCTTATCGCTAGCGGCCAGTGCGAGCGCGATATTATGGGTATCACAGTAAACATCGGCGCCAATCTGCAATACCGGTGTGCGCCGATAGCCCGCCGTCAGCGGCATCAAAAGCGGCTTGGGGGGCACCCGCGGGATCTCCACCGAGGTCCAGGCCAGATCGGCAAGCCCCAGCGCCATGCGGGTCTTCTGAGCGAACGGCGATGGCCAGTAGTGATGCAGTAAAAGCTCGCTCATTCGGGTGTCACTCCCATTCGATGGTCGCCGGCGGCTTGCCGGAAATGTCGTAGACGACCCGCGAGATTCCGTCGATCTCGTTGATGATCCGCCGCGAGACGTCATCGAGGAAATCGTAGGGTAGATGCGCCCAGCGGGCGGTCATGAAGTCGATGGTCTCCACCGCCCGCAGGGCGATGACCCACTCGTAGCGCCGGCCGTCGCCGGTCACACCCACCGAGCGCACCGGCAGGAATACCGCAAAGGCCTGGCTTGTCTTCTCGTACCAGCCACTGGCGCGCAGCGCCTCGATGAATATGGCGTCGGCGCGGCGCAGGCAGTCGGCGTATTCCTTGTGGATCTCGCCAAGGATACGCACCCCCAGGCCCGGGCCGGGAAAGGGATGACGATGGATCATGGCCGCGGGCAGGCCGAGCGCCAGGCCGATCCGGCGCACCTCATCCTTGAACAGCTCGCGGAGCGGCTCGAGCAGTTTCAGGTTCATGCGCTCGGGCAGCCCGCCGACGTTATGATGGGATTTGATAACGTGGGCCTTGCCGGTTGCCGCGCCGGCCGATTCGATGACATCCGGATAGATGGTGCCCTGGGCAAGCCACTGAATGTCTTCGAGCTTGCCGGCCTCCTCGTCGAACACCTCGATGAAGGTCCGGCCAATGATCTTGCGCTTGGCCTCCGGATCCGCCTCGCCGGCAAGCGCGTCGAGAAAGCGCGCTTCGGCGTCCACACGGATCACGCGAATACCCATGTGGCGGGCGAATGTCTGCATCACCTCATCGCCCTCGCCAAGCCGCAGCAGGCCATTATCCACGAACACACAGGTCAGCTGGTCACCGATGGCCTTATGCAGCAGTGCCGCGACCACCGAGGAGTCGACGCCCCCGGAAAGCCCCAGCAGGACATTCTGATCGCCCACCGTTTCGCGCACCCGGGCGATCAGGTCATCAATGATGTGACCGGCCGTCCAGCGCCCCGAGCAGCCGCAGACGTCATGGACGAAGCGCTCGAGGATGCGCTGCCCCTGCGCGGTGTGCGTTACCTCGGGGTGGAACTGCAGGCCGTAGAAGCCCCGCTCATCGTCACCCATCCCGGCGATGGGGGCCGATGGGGTGCTGGCGATGACCTTGAACCCGGCCGGCAGACCCGAAACCCGGTCGCCATGGCTCATCCACACGTCCAGCAACCCGTGCCCTTCGGGATTGGTGCGGTCCTCGATCGCCTGCAACAGCGCCGAGTGCCCCCGCGCCCGGACCTCGGCGTAGCCGAATTCCTTGGTCTGCGAGGCCTCGACCGAACCGCCCAGCTCGTGGGCAAGAGTCTGCATGCCATAGCAGATGCCCAGGATGGGGACGCCGAGCTCAAGGATGGCAGCGGGCAGTCGGGGCGTATGCTCGCCGTCCTCGTGCACCGACTCCGGCCCGCCCGAGAGGATCACCCCCTGCGGCGCGAAATCGCGGATGCGCGCGGCGGCGACGTCCCAGGGGCGGATCTCGCAATACACCCCGGCCTCGCGGATCCGTCGGGCAATCAGCTGGGTGTACTGCGACCCGAAGTCGAGGATGAGGATCCGCTCGGCATGGATATCGCCGGTCATGGCGTCAATCGCTCCGGTAGTTGGGCGCTTCCTTAGTGATGCTCACATCGTGGACATGACCCTCGCGCACGCCGGAGTTGGTGATGCGGGCAAAGGTCGCCCGCTCGCGGAACGAGTCGATGTCCGCGCAGCCGCAATAGCCCATGCTGGCGCGCAGGCCGCCCAGAAGCTGGTGAATGATGACGTTCATCGGGCCTTTGTAGGGCACTCGACCTTCGATGCCCTCGGGCACGAGCTTGTCGGCATCGCGAGCGTTCTCCTGGAAGTAGCGATCCGACGAGCCCTGCTTGCCGGACATCGCGCCGATCGAGCCCATGCCGCGATAGGACTTGTAGCTGCGCCCCTGGTAGAGCTCGACTTCGCCGGGCGCCTCGTCCGTCCCGGCAAACATGCTGCCCATCATCACGCAGTGTGCGCCGGCCGCCATGGCCTTGGCCATGTCGCCGGAAAAGCGGATCCCGCCATCGGCGATCACCGGGACATCCGTACCGGCAAGTGCGGTGGCGACATTGTCCACGGCGGTCACCTGCGGCACGCCCACGCCGGCGATCACGCGGGTCGTGCAGATGGAGCCCGGCCCGATCCCCACCTTGACGCCGTCGGCGCCGGCGTCGGCCAGGGCCCGCGCGGCGTCGCCGGTGGCGATATTGCCGCCGATGACCTGAACGCCGGGGTGGTGGCGCTTGATCCAGCCCACTCGCTCGATCACGCCCTTGCTGTGGCCATGGGCGGTATCGACGACGAGCAGATCGGCACCGGCTTCGGCGAGCGCCTCGACGCGCTCCTCGGTGCCCTCGCCGGTGGACACCGCCGCTCCCACGCGCAGACGGCCATGTTCGTCCTTGCAGGCGTTGGGAAAGTCTTCGGCCTTCTGGATATCCTTCACGGTGATCATGCCGCGCAGCTCGAACTGCGCGTTGACCACCAGCAGTTTCTCGATGCGATGGCGATGCAGCTGGGTGAGGATCTCGTCGCGCTCGGCACCCTCGCGGACCGTCACCAGCCGCTCTCTGGGGGTCATCGCGTCGGTTACCTTCATGTCGAGCCGGGTCTCGAAGCGCAGGTCACGGCTGGTGACGATTCCGGTGAGCGTCCGCCCCTCGACCACCGGCACTCCCGAGATCCCGTACTGGCCCATCAGGGTGATGACCTCGCGGATGGTCGCCGCCGGGGTGACGGTGATGGGTTCCTTGATGACGCCGCTTTCGAACTTCTTGACGATGCGCACTTCCCGCGCCTGATCGTCAATACTCATGCTCTTGTGCACGATGCCGATACCGCCCTGCTCGGCAAGCCGGATGGCCAGGCGGGATTCGGTCACGGTATCCATCGCGGCGGACAGCAGCGGGATATTGAGCGGAATATCCCGCGTCACCCGCGTCGACAGGTCGACGGCCTTGGGCAGCACGTCCGAGTAATCCGGCAGCAAGAGGACGTCGTCAAAGGTCAGGGCTTCCTGGGCAATCTGCATAATGACGCTCTCTTCTGACGCGATGGTAACCGTCTATTATAGGCCGCCGGCGGGATGAACGCCAACGCGGGACGGGCTTGGTGGCAATCGCGCCATGAGCTGCTACGCTCCGTTCATGGAAAGCCCCGATGCCCGCCACGTCTATAGCGTCTCGGCGCTGAACGAGACCGTTCGAGGTGTGCTCGATCAGGCGCTGCCACTGGTGTGGGTCGAGGGCGAAATCTCCAATCTGGCCCGACCGCGCTCGGGGCATCTGTACTTTACCCTAAAGGACGCCAACGCCCAGGTGCGTTGCGCGCTTTTTCGCAACCGCGCCCTGCGACTGCGCACGTCGCTGGCGAATGGCGATCAGGTGCGGCTGCGTGCCCGCATCGGGCTCTACGCCCCACGGGGTGAATACCAGCTGATTGCCGAGCATCTGGAACCCGCCGGCGATGGCGCGCTGCAGCGCGCGTTTGCCGAACTCAGGGCCCGACTGGAACACGAGGGTCTGTTCGACCCGGCCCACAAGCGCGCGCTGCCCACTCCGGCCCGGCGCATCGGCGTGATCACCTCGCCCACCGGGGCCGCCATTCGCGACATCGTCAGCGTGCTGCGGCGACGCTTTCCGGGGCTCCCCATCCTGATCTATCCCGTGGCCGTGCAGGGCGTCCAGGCGGCGCCCGCCATTGTCGAGGCCATCCGGACCGCCGATCAGCGCCACGAGGTGGATGCCCTGATCGTGGGCCGCGGCGGCGGCTCGCTCGAGGACCTGCAGGCGTTTAACGACGAGACCGTCGCGCGGGCAATCCACGACTGCCGCTTGCCCGTCGTCAGCGCCGTGGGCCACGAGGTGGATTTCACCATTGCCGATCTGGTGGCCGATGAGCGCGCCGCCACACCGTCAGCCGCCGCCGAGCGGCTCTCGCCCGATGGCGAAGCCCTCGCGCGCCGCCTTCAACAGGCACAGACACGGCTCGGCAAGGGCACGGCACGGCGACTGGCCGAGCGCCGCGAGCGGGTTGAGCGCCTGTCCCGCCGGCTCGAGGCGCAGCACCCGGGCCGACGGTTGCGGGATCGCTCACAGCGTCTCGACGAGCTCGACCAGCGCCTTGGTCGCGCCATGACCCGCCGAATGGCCGAGCGATCGCGGCAGGTCGCGCGGGCCCGGCAACGGCTGCACGCCCAGGATCCGGCGCCGCGCATCCAGCGACTCCGGGCAATCACTGAGCAATACCAGCGCTCGCTCGAGCGCGGTGTGCGGGCGCATGTCGCCCGTGAGCGCACCCGGGTCGAGGCGCAGGCCCGAACCCTCGAGAGCCTGAGCCCGCTCGGCACCCTGGCGAGGGGCTATGCCATCGTCCAGCCCGGCACCGGGGATGCGGTCATCCACCGGGCGGCGGAGGTTGCCGTGGGCGATCCGATCCGCGCCCGGCTTGGCGAGGGCACGCTGATCGCCCGCGTCGAGGAGCACGACAACGGCGGTTAAACCCCATTTGAGCTGGCTTGTTGCGTTGCATCGCCCATCGCATCATGTCGATATTTTCCACCCATCCGCTGGACGTTTATGGATCTCGATTTGAGCCTTGGCCACTACGGCCTTGATTTTGCCGCCCTGCAAACCCCCGAAGGCCTCGCCCGCGTCGATGCGGCGTTCCTCGATGAGCTGGACACGACCGCACCGGCGCTCGCCGCACGGCTGCGCGAGTATCGCCGTCGTGACAGCGATCTGCCCGGCACCCAGAACAGTGAACTGCTCATCGAGCTCGGCCCCTACGTGGAGGCGTTCATCGGCCGGCTGTTCGGCATTGAATCCGAACTGCACGGCCTGCGCGAGTCGATCCTCGCCGATGACGTGGTCATGCAGTTCAAGCAGGCGTTTGTGCAGCGTCGCGTCAAACGCCACCGGCGGCCGGTGGAGCACTCGTTCGAGCAGCTTGATGCCGCCGTGCGGGCCAGCCTGGGCTACGTCGCCGGCAATGACGAGGAGCGCGCGATTGCTGAATTCGGCATGGCGCTGCTCGAGGACGAGACGGTCAATGCCGAGGCCATCGAGACCCTCACGGCCTGGTGCAAACTCGCCCGCCAGACGCCGGCCGGACAGGCGCGCGTGCACGGCTGGGCCAGTTTCAAGCTGCCCGAGCGGGTCGATCACTTTGACCGCGTGCCCGCCGAGCGCGTCGAGGTGGACGGCGTCGAGCGACTCCAGGCCGAGCCCGAGCGGCGCCGGGCGCGGGACGGTTTCTCGCTGACCGACTACCGCATGGATTCCCGCCATGTGCAAAGCGAGATCCACTACTGCATCTACTGCCACGATCACGAGGGGGACTTCTGCTCGCGTGGCTTCCCCGAGAAAAAGACTCAGCCCGAGCTCGGCTTCAAATCAGACCCGCTGGGCGTCACGCTGACCGGCTGTCCGCTCGAGGAAAAGATCTCGGAGATGCATGTACTGCGTCGGGATGGCTACAACCTGGCGGCACTCGCCATGGTCATGGTGGACAACCCCATGGTGCCGGCGACCGGTCATCGCATCTGCAACGATTGCATGAAAGGCTGCATTTACCAGAAGCAGGATCCGGTCGACATCCCGCAGATCGAAACCCGCGTACTGAGCGACAGCCTGGATCTGACCTGGGGAGTGGAGCTCTATCACCTGCTCACGCGCTGGAACCCGCTGCGCCGCGAGCAGTTCATCCAGCAGCCCGACAACAACCGCCGCGTGCTGGTGGCGGGCATGGGCCCAGCGGGCTTTACCATGGCCCATCACCTGACCATGAATGGCACGGCCGTGGTCGGCGTTGACGGGCTCAAGATCGAACCGCTGCCGACGGCGCTGCTCGATGCCCCGGTGCCAAGCTGGCGCGAGCTCCAGGAAGACCTCGACGAGCGCATCCTGATGGGCTTTGGCGGCGTCGCCGAATATGGCATTACCGTGCGCTGGGACAAGAATTTCCTCAAGCTGATCTACCTCACGCTCGCCCGCCGTCACAACTTTCGGGTCTACGGCGGCGCGCGGCTTGGCGGCACTGTCACGCTCGAGGATGCCTGGGCGCTCGGGTTCGATCATGTCGTCAATGCCACCGGCGCGGGGCTGCCGCGGGTGGTGCACATGGGCAACAGCCTGGCCCGCGGCATGCGCCAGGCCAGCGACTTTCTCATGGCGCTGCAGCTGACCGGTGCGGCCAAGGCCTCCAGCCTGGCCAGCCTGCAGGTCCGGCTGCCGGCGGTGGTGGTCGGCGGCGGACTGACCGGCGTGGATACCGCCACCGAGGTGCAGGCCTATTACGTCAAACAGGTGGAGAAAATCCTCGAGCGCTACGAGCGGCTCTCCGAGCGTCTCGGCGAGGCGGCGGTCAGCGCGGGTATGAACGACGAGGATCAGGCCACCCTCGAGGAATTCCTGACCCACGGCCGGGCCGTTCGGGCCGAGCGCGAGCAGGCCGCCCGCGAGGATCGCGAGCCCGACTTCAGCCCGCTCCTTCGCGCCTGGGGCGGGGTCACCGTTGCCTACCGCAAGGGCATGAGCGATTCGCCGGCCTACGTGCGCAATCACGAGGAGATGATCAAGGCCACCGAAGAAGGGCTCTACTATGCCCAGGGGCTCGAGCCGCTGCATGCCGAGGTGGACGACGATCAGCACGTGAGCGCGCTGGTCTGCCGCGAACTCGACCGCCGCGACGGCAAATGGACGCCCACGGGGGCCGAGCGCCGGCTGCCGGCGCGGGCGATCTTCATCGCGGCAGGAACCGTCCCGAACACCATCTACGAGCGCGAGCACGCCGACACCTTCCGGCTCGAGGGCAATCACTTCCTCGCCCATACGCCCACCGACCAGGGGCTCGAGCCGGTGGCTGACGCCGAGCATGCCAAGTCACGGGTGTTCGGCCCGTTCACCTCCTACGAGCAGGGCGGACGCCGGGTAACGTTCATCGGTGACACCCATCCCGCCTTCCACGGCAGCGTGGTCAAGGCGATCGCCTCGGGGATGCGGACCTACCCCTATGTCATGGCCTCGATGGCCCATGAGGTCCCCGGCAGTGATGAGGTCCACGGTGATTTCCTCGCGCGGATGGATGATCTGCTGACCGCGCGGGTGGTCGAGGTCAATAACGACAACCCGGCCATGGTCGAGGTCTGGGTGAAGGCCCCGATGGCGGCACGCAACTTCCGCGCCGGGCAGTTCTACCGGCTGCAGACCTTCGAGTCGCTCTCGCCGGTGGTCGACAATACCCGGCTGCAGATTCCGCTGATCACCGTATCGGGGACCGGCGTCAAGAATGACTGCATACGCCTGATGGTCCTGCAATGGGGCGCTGGCCCCCGCCTGGTCGGGCGTCTGCGCCCCGGTGATCCACTGGTGCTCATGGGCCCCACCGGTGCCCCCACCGACATGCCCACCGGCCGCACGATCATGGTCGTGGCCGGCCGCTGGGGGGCGGCGGTGATGCTGGACATCGGCGCCGCCCTGCGCGCCGCCGGCAACCGGGTGCTATATGTCGCGGCCTTTGGTAGCGCCGGCGATGTCGATCATCAGGACGAGCTCGAGGCCGGCGCTGATCAGATCATCTGGTGCACGGCAAAGGCGGACCGCATCGAGGCCCGCCGGCCGCAGGATGTCAGCATTCAGGCCACGGACATGATCGATGTGGTCAAGCGCTACGGTGACGGCGGGATCGGTCCCGCCGAGGGCGGTATACCGCTGTCCGACGTTGACCGGGTGATGGTGATGGGCGGAACCGGCCTGCTCAAGGGCTTTCAGCAGGCGGTGCGCGGCGAGCTGGCCGACCGGCTGGCCCGCGGCTGCGATGCCTTCGGCACGGTGGGCAGCCCCATGCAGTGCATGATGCAGGGCGTCTGCGCGCAGTGCCTGCAGTGGCAGATCGACCCCGAGACGGGCGAGCGCACCCGGCCGGTCTTCTCCTGCGCCGGGCAGGATCAGCCGCTGACCTGGATCGACCTCGACAACCTGTCCGCGCGTCAGCAGCAGAATCGCCTCAGCGATCGGCTGAACGCGCAGTGGCTCGAGCAGGTGCTGCCCGAGGCCGAGCCCCGCTAGCGCTCGAGGAGCACGAAGGCGAGCGCATGACCGCGCTCGTCGCTGATGCTCAGATGCACGTGCTGCACCGCCAGGGCATCCGCCTGCCGGCGCGCCGCACCCGTCAGCGTCAGGATCGGTGCGCCGTCGGCGGAATGGGTAACAGCCAGTTCAGTCAGCCGGGCGCGCGCCCCGATGCCGCAGCCGAGCGCCTTGGCGGCGGCTTCCTTGGCTGCAAAGCGGCGCGCCAGAAACGCAGCACTGGCCCGGTCGAGCCGCGCGTAGGCCGCAAAGTCGGCCTGCTCGGCGGGGGCCAGTATCCGCGCGCCGAGCCGACGCGCGTAGCGCCGCTGCAGCGCGGCGAGTCGATCGATTTCAACCAGATCGGTGCCGATCCCGACGATGCTCAATGGCGGGCCTCGCGGATGAGGCGCTTCATCTCGCGCACTGCCCCCTCCAGGCCAGCGAAGATGGCATGGGCAATGATGGCGTGACCGATGTTGAGCTCGGTGATCTCGGGCAGCGCCGCAATCGGCGCCACGTTGTGGTAGTGCAGCCCGTGGCCGGCGTTGACCTGCAGGCCCAGCGAGGCCCCCAGACTGGCGGCCTCGCGGACCCGCTGGAATTGGGCGTGGATGTCCCCGTCGCTGCGGGCGTCGGCGAACGCCCCCGTGTGCAGCTCCACCACCGGCGCCCCCACCTCGACCGCGGCATGCAGCTGCGCCGGTTCCGGGTCGACGAAAAGCGACACGCGGGTACCGGCCTCGGTCAGCGCCTGGCAGGCCTGCGCGCAGCGGGACGGGTCACCTGCCACATCCAGTCCGCCCTCGGTGGTCAGTTCCTCGCGACGCTCGGGCACCAGACAGCAGTCCGTTGCCTGAACGCGCCGACCGATTTCGATCATCTCGTCGGTTACTGCCATTTCAAGGTTCATGCGGGTCTGGAGCGTCTGCGCGAGGATTTCGACATCGCGATCGGTGACATGACGGCGGTCCTCGCGCAGATGCACCGTGATGGCGTCGGCGCCGGCCTGTTCGGCCACTTGCGCGGCATGCACCGGATCCGGATAGCGCGTGCCGCGTTTGCGTCGCAGGGTGGCGACATGATCGACATTAACGCCAAGCAGCGGCTCAAGACTGCCCTGATGATGGGCCATGATCGGGATCTCCCCTGGCTGTGGTACGAGCGTAGAGTTCGCGGGTTTTCAGTGGACGATCGCCGATGTGCGGCTCGAGCGCTGCACGCATCAGATCGCGGC
>Ga0209937_1000100_pt1 | contig 28827 bp, 54 predicted proteins | sample SalPon1_B_H2O_MG_FD_185699 | JGI IMG/M metagenome (GOLD analysis project Ga0209937, IMG submission 185699) | Salt pond water microbial communities from South San Francisco under conditions of wetland restoration - Salt Pond MetaG R1_B_H2O_MG... | ecosystem: Environmental > Aquatic > Non-marine... | reverse complement strand
ATAGCTTGAAGCTCAGAGACAAAAGCCTTCTGTGCAGCGGTAGCATCAGGGCTAAGGTATTCAGCAGGGATACGGGCCACAGGAATACCAGCAAGCTCACGTTCCACTGCAATAGCTTCGATAACCTGAAGGTTGTTCAGAAACTCGTAGGAAGTGTAAGCATTACGGATAATAGGCCTGCCAGAAGGATCATTGTTGATGCTTGTAGTCCTGTAGTAGAGGCTCTTCCGCGTGGGAATATAGTGCTTGTGGTTGCCGTAGGAGCCTTCTTGATACATGCCAAGAATCTCCCCGGTCTTTTGGTCCACATCAAACCTAGAGACAGTCCAAGGGGCACGGGAGGCAATCTTACGGACACCAATGCGACCATCATCGTATTTAGACCGCTTCTTGGGGTTTCTGGTGCCCATCCCCTCTCGACGCTTGTATACCACCTCAAACCAGCTAAAACCATAGCTCAAGAAGGAAAGAGCCTCAGAGATGTGGTCATCAAGAGTGTGTTCCATATCCTCAAGGACACTCTCCATGTAGTCGGCCTCTTTCTTAGCCGCGTCGGAGTCATCTACAGCTTGAACCTTAAGGTCAACATCCCTGAGAATCTGCTCGACTGCATACATGACAGCGCCGATAGTGCTATCATTCTCACGCATCTCACGATACTTCTTGATAGCCCGCTTGCCACGGAGTTCAGGCAGAAATTCATCACTACGGATTTGACCGTTGTGGGTATTCTCACCAGCAACCCCAAGAATCGTCTTAGCTTCTGTCCCTGAGAGTTGCTTAACCATAAGAATTGCTCTTTGCTATATTGAGGTCGGAAGGTAGGACTTGAAGGTTCCACGGCACATGCAGCCCGCTAATACTTTCCCCGTTCAGAGGAACGATGTGGTCTACGTGATATTTCTCGCCACTTACAATTTCACAGTCACGAGCATGAGCATAGATTTCCCGGATTTCTTTTCTATGCTGTTCCGACAGCCAGTTTGGGGTTTTCAGTTCCTTGGAAGCCCTGTAGTTACTTGAATTAAATCTCGCATAGGCGTTCACCGATTCTTTGTTTTTCTTCGTATAACGTCTTTGCTGCTCAAGCCGTTTTTCAGGGTTATTTGCAAGCCACTTCTTGTTGGCCTTTAGGACCTTCTCTTTATTTGATTCGTAGTAGGCTTTTCGTTTAGCCCTACCACAGTTTTTGCAAATAGTAGAGTATCCAGACTTTTTACTCTTATCTTTGTAAAACTCACTTAGGTCTTTTGTCTGCCCACAAACACGACAGTCACCAGCAACACCAAGGATTTGCTTTGATTCGGTTTCTGAGAGTTGCTTAACCATTAGGTCTTCCTTAAAGCATTCTATTTGCTGGTGTAGTTACGGTAACAGGTATTGGGTTACCTTCGTCGTTTGCTATTTCTACTACGCCTAGGTCTATTTAAGTAACTGTTACTGTGCCGGCATCAACTTTGACTCTTATGTGTGGTTCACCATTGACATTGTATTCCATAGCCTTGTGTAGATTTACAAGGTTCGGTTCGTTTGGGTGTTCGTAACTAGTTTAATTGGGTATATTGTTAGGCATTGGTATCAAGCTCTATCAGTTTTAGATTTAGATATTGCAAAGCTTGTATAGGATCTTCATTGATTACGGCATTTTCAAAGTTTTTAATTATGTGTCTGATTTGTTCTTCTTTATACAAACCAGATGCTACAGAAAATTTATTACCTTGTGCATCTTCATAATTGATGTTATCAAATGCAGGTTCCCCTAACAACTCATTTGCTTGTTCTACTTCAGTTTCTGCTACTGCAATGGTGATTCTTTTCCAGTCGTTCATAGTGTTGTGCCCGATTTATCTGCTAGGTATTGCTCAACAGCCTGAACCGTTTCGTCAGTGCTACGAGTGCCGCCGCGTGTGATTGCGCCGTAGAATTTACCGGAGTAGAAGCCGGAACTCGTTCTAAAAGTGCCTAACAACATTCTTTGGTCGCGATCCCAGCCTGACGTTCTTGTGTCATTGTTTGCTGTTAAATACTGAACTCCATTAACTCTTGCCCATACCAAAGCAGTATCAGACTCAGATGCAGCATAAATCACACTTTTATGCGGCGCAGCCGGGATTGGGGTTTCGCCAATAGCATAGTTATTTCCGCTGTTGAACCTTACGCGAGCTTCAGCGTCAGAAAAACCATCAGGGTGACTGATAAAATACGCGGAACTATTGTTTCCGCCAAAAGAAACAATAGTTGCGCCGGCGGTCTGGAAATATTCCCCAGCAACAAAAACCTCTACGTTATCTGGCCCGCCGAAGTTATAGTCTTCCTCGCCAATGAAATCATCAACCCCATCGAACTCAAGGTAGTAAAGTCCGCTGTCTTCGCGCAGGACTGGACGTTTAGACGCTGTGGATTGTGTCAGATGCCAATCATTACCAGACTTATCCTGAATCAAAGCAACAGGGTCGCCCACAGTCGCTTGTGTAGTTCCAGCAGTGTCAGTAAACATCGTTGTGAGGTCGCTAGGGTCAAACCAAGCGCCTTCCTCGCCGTTGGCGAAAAGAGAGGATGGAAACGATGTGAACCCAAACTTGTTAATGTAGTTCAGATAACGCTCAACTTCCCACTCATTGAGAAACCTACGGTCATTGCAGAAGTAACGACTAAGAATAGGGTCATACGTAATACCCGCCGGGAGATTAGCCCGGAAGTTCTCTACATAGTCTCTCATAGATTGTGAGGTATCAACCACTTATCGAAGTCCTTTGGAGCTACTGTATACAAGTTGGAGTTGCGGTTTCTGGTGTGACCCTAGCATCAGGTCTGTAAGTGCCCATACAAGGGCGTCAAGGCGGTCAGGAGAGCCGATACTTCCGAGAGGTTCCCATGTGCGCATTTGGGTCTCAAGCTCCCCGAGAGAGGCCTCACAGTCCCTCACATGATGGACAAGGCCACGTTCGTATAATGCACTAATAGGTTCAGCCCTAGCGAACTTACCTCTGGACGCATGGACAAGCTTGATAGGAACAGTCTCATCTTCTACCTCGATAGTCCTACGCACCATGTCTCCACCTTGATTCCGTTCAGCTACGATACGGTCAGCTTGGAAGTGGTGGTAAAGTTCAATGGCCTTGGAGGCCCAGCCTTGAGGTGAGAGCCTGTCAGTGTAGTCACCCAAAGCGTATCCCTTACCGTTGACATCTACACCAGCAACTACAATACCAGTCATGTCAGATTCTTTGTTGGCTGTAATGGCAGGGTCCAGTGAGACTACAATACGATTAAGTTGAGGGACTTCCTTAAGTGACACCTGACAACTATCCAGCATGTCGGTAGTCCAGAGAGCGCCTTCAGCTTCCTCCATGACTTCAGCGTAGAGTTCCTGTCGGCCAAGGCGGGTGCCTTCATATTGGTCCTTGACAGCCTTCAGGTAAGTGTCTGCGAGGTTAGCAGCGTTATCGAAGGTAGAACCCGTAGTGATATGCACTTTAGGGTTCTTAATGAGTGTCCTGATAAGTTTGGTAGGCTTTGGGGTAGTGGTTACACATACACGAGGGTGCTTACCCAGACGAAGACAGAACTGAAGCATGTCCCAAGTATCAATGTCTTTGTTCCATGCAGCTAGTTCATCACACCATGCAGCTTCAAACTGTGGACCCCTGAGACGTTCAGGTTCCTCGGCTGAATAGAACTCTACCTTAGCACCATTCTTCCAAGTGAGTGACCGTTTGGTGGGAGACCACTCAGGGTAGCCTATTTCTGCTCCCTTGTAGGTCTTATCCTTCTCGTAGCAGACACTCAAGAAACCACTCTCGCCTTTTACCATAACCCGTTCAATATCAGAGTTGGTAGCAGCTACAGCAGCAATACGTTTCTTACCACGCTTGACTTGTTCCCTTACCCATTCAACACCAGCACGGGTCTTACCAAAACCTCGACCTGCATTGATGAGCCATACATCCCAGTCACCTTCAGGTTCTATCTGTTCAGGTCTGGCCCAGAACTTCCAGTCATGCTGTAGTTCTTTAACCTGATTGGGTGTTAGTTCTGATAAGGCTTGCTTAACCTGTTCATCGGGTAGCTTTCGGAGGGATTGGGCAGTGAGGACTTGAGGTTTTGATCGGGTTGTTGTGAAGGTTTCCATCAGTCTTCATCAAGTTCTTTACCCAAGGCTCTCATCAGAGCCTCTACAGCACTCTCTTGTTCCTCTTCCTCAGTCCCAACCTCACGGGTTTCCTCCACAGTCTTAGGTGTCCAACCCCCTTGAGTGCGAAGCCAAAGGTCTTGAGACTTGAATGTAGTAGGACTCTCAGGATCACCATTGATAGCCTGATTAGCTACCTTGTTACCCACCTGACGAGTGATGTCATTCCGAGGGCCATGCCAGTCCTCACCATAGTATTTGTAGAAGCTGGTAGTGCTGACAGGTGCCCAAGCATAGGATTGAATCTCAGCCATAGTGTCTTTAAGTGTTACACCAGCAGCGGAACACTCACGGACCTTCTTACCGATCTCACTATTGTATTGAAGCTGATTAGGATGCTTAGACATACTGACTGTCTTACTTTCTTGGCATATTATTGTGAAGGGGGTTCTCCACTAAAGACTCAAGCATCAGGCTGTAGGAAGCTCACTGAGCGATTCTGAAGTGGAGAATCTTGGTTGGCCTATTGGCCTATCTTGGGAGTAGATGCTGTAATTAACAACTACAAACTTTCTTGACTTTCTAGAGTGGGTAGCGCGAGTGATACTTGAGTCTTATACTGACAGATTACCAACTACAAAATAATATATCATACTGGTAAGTGGGTAGCTCAAGTCTTACTAAAGCTCTTACTATAGTATCTCGCTGTAGGGAGGACTCTAGTAATCAACTACATAATTATAATTTATTCTGTATAGACGATACTAAAGTGATTACTATAGTATATACTGTAGTAGTCTCTATAGTGGGTAATCTATATAAGGATGATTATAACCTTACAGTGAGATACTAAAGTAAATACTATAGTAGTATCCCCTCCCCTCTACTAATATATAAGTACTTTTTGCAGGTAAAATATTCCACTCAGAACAACTTTTTTCGGCCCTTTTTGCTAAGTGTTTGTAATTGGGTGTTATTTTATGGTGCGACATTCCGTCACATACCTCACGAAATGTTACAGTTTTAGCCCTTTTGTAACAAATTGTGATACACATGTTAAGTATTCTTACTTGTGCTTACCCTTTCTTACAAGGTCCCCCTCGATAGCCTCTATAGATCGCTAGATCGCTTCTGGTGAAAAACCTTTGTTTTGGATTCTAACAGCGCTACCCACCCCGGCGAATCTGCAACAGTATAATCTGAAGGGTCCCATGACCAGTGTCAACCCCTTGACTCCCTAAGGTGATCGATTCTTACAGGAATGAAACAAAATGTGATTAACCAACAGGGTCAGTGACTTAAAGATCACACTTGAGGTTAAATCTGCGGGGAAGTGGAGAAAAAACTTGACAGAGGCGAAGGGATTCGCAGCGCCATAAGACTCACACCACGACCCTGCAACTGCAAATCATTCTCAACTAGACCCAAAACAAAAAGCGCATAACATATTGATTGAGGTAATATAATACCCCATGCCTCAGAGGCGCTGTCAAGCTCACTGGCGGCCAGTAGCGCAAACCATGTGCCACCATAGTCAAACGCCCGCAAGGGCTACTCACGGGCGCTCATATAGCTTGTATGCAGTGGGAAAACTAGTGACTAGATGACTCCTCCCACACAAGATTATATCTAGCACAATTGTGCATCACATATTTGAAACGCCTGTCAGGCTTGCTCTTATAGTGCCAAGGGTAGCGCCCAACCTCCTTACCGGATCTATCAAACAAGGCAACATCATATTGCGAGGGGTAAACAGGGGGTAATGTCTGGCCCCCTAAATCCCTAGGTTCTACTCGTTTAGCGTAAAGTGTATGAAGCATTATTCCGACTCCTGTTAGTGTGATAGAAAGGGCAGCTAGTGCCATTCAGTAACAAGCTTAGCAAAGGTAGCAAGGGCGCGCTCCACGCCATGAGTCTTGATACCTGAGCGTAGTTGCCTGAGCGTTATATTATGCCCCTTGCTATCGTGCAGCATCACGTTGCCACATTGCCCAGTTGCCTTGTCAGTTATTACTAAGACGCCTTGCCAGTAGTCCGCTTCGAATTGTTCACTTTCATAATCCATGATTAGTACTCCTGTTTATCAGATAGGAATTGAGCGACGGCACTATCGCAATCTGTCATGTGCGAAGGATAGAAGCTATCTGTTTTCTCAACATACGTGACGCCACGCAAGCGGGGAAAATTGCCTTTGATTGCCTCACAAATTCTCTCTGCGTGCTCTCGACAATCCGTAACCGTAGCACATTGCAAAGGATAAGAACCTGTGATTGTAACGCTATAGAGCTGCATTAGACCGACTCCTCTTCAATATTCATGAGGGCAAGTTCCTGTTCCTGAAGTTCTTCATATTCCTGTTCAGTGATGCTGTGGGGCGAGTGCTGTACGATATAATCCATTCTGTGAGACAACGACTCGGAAACATAATCTTGCGCATCATATTCGTCCAAAAAGACCTTGCGTTCAGGATTCGGGTCAAGCGAGTCAACGGCCTGCGTCACTATGTAGAACCTACCTTGAGAGCGCAGGAAGCTTGCAATTTCGTTAGAGAACCAGTCCACGGCAAAAGTGACAAGATTCTCCAAGTGAAATCCAGACGGATAGCCCATTGCGTCACGATCAAGGTTAGGGGATTCCCCGGTGGCGTCAGTATAATCCTCAAAAGCACGCTCAATAGCGGCTTGCCAGTTCCTATCAGCGAGACGGTCAAGAATGTCTTGAGTGTAGATCATGCCGCTAAAACTACCTGCCGCGCAATGGGCAAGCTCCAGATCAGTGATAAGCGAGTCGACGCTATTGTATCCGTCTTGCGTGATATGCTCATCGATCAGATACTCGACAATAGCATTGCCGTCGAATTGGAATTTGATTGCGTCGATGATTTCTTGAATGTCGGTTAGTTCGTTCTGCATTGTCTTACCTTTCGTTCAGTTACTTTCGCGAGTCACTGGACTCGGACGATTCCGCAGTTATATCCAAGCCGCTTAGCGTTGATCTGAGCCTTAACTGCCGCTTGCATGGGCATTGCGTGGCCCCATAGGATTCCAGTCTCTTTCGATTGTAGGGCATATAGCCGCATGAATGTTTTGTTGAGTTTCATTAGATGTTTCCCTCTCAGTTTCCAAGCGTGATAAATGATCCCAAAGGCAAGATTTCTAAATCCACCAGATGATCCGCAAGATTCTCCACGTCGTATTTGTCCAGCATGTATCTTTCATCAAAAAGATCAAAGCCGTGTATTTCATAGATCGTTTCACCGTTTGAATCCCTTACATCTGCAAAGAATTGGCCCCGTTCATCCAAGTTTATATAATACTCAAAAGCTTCCATTGTGTCGTTCCTTTTAGCTAGCGTTGCTCTTGATATACTGTTGAATGCGGCGCTGATGCCAAAGGCCCATGATGTAATCCACAACATCGCGCTCGATTTGCTTTGTGTCTTTCATAACGTTTCCCCTTCCAAGGTTAAAGCGACTCGGGATTGAATCGCCTTAATGCTTGCGCCAATTATCGGAAAAGAATCCTATGGCGCGGGGTAGAGATTAAATTGTCAAATAGCGTTACCGCCGGAGCGATAAAGGATAAATGACACAAGATTCGCGGCCTGTCAATACACCTCGAGAACATCTCTATAGATCACCTCGAGAACATCTCTATAGACTGACCTGACAGCTCACCTCGAGAACATCTCTATAGATCATCTCGCAAGCATCTCTATAGATCATCTCGAGAACACTTGACGTCAGTAGGAATCTGTGGTTTAAAGGAATCAAATTCGAATCATATCGGGTCCGGTCGGCTAGTCTGATCGGATCGCAAAAAACAGGAGGGGACGGCACATGCGAATCAGTTGCTAAAATGTCACACTTTCTAATACAGAATCAACCTGTTGAGTCAACTCAATGGGGCAAATCGTGATGTTTATTACAATATTGAAACATTCCGTGATCGTGAGAATGACTCGCAACTAGACTGGTAGCACCCCTACCATGGGAATTGTTCGCCAGACCCCCACCAAGGGAATTGTTCGCCAGACCCCCACCAAGGGAATTGTTCGCTTGACCCCCACCAAGGGAATTGTTCGCTTGACAATACTAACAAAATGTGATCCCCTACAGAGGGAATAATAGGAGAAACTACATGACCAGAGACGAGTTTATACAACAACAGTGGGTCAAAGACGAAATTATCAGCAGACTAGATTACAACCCGGACACAGGGTCATTGACTTGGGCTGAACGAGGTTTTAAATGGTTTGATGAGAACAAAGCAGGGCAAGAGGTCGGTCATAAATGGGTCAGTAAGGATGACTACAAAAACCACACGATGAAACTAGAGATTAAAGGGAAGAGCTACACATATATTATATCTCGGTTGTGTTGGTTAGTGCAAACCGGAGATTGGCCTGAGTATACTATTGACCACATTAACAGAGACTCTTGGGACAATCGTTGGTGTAACTTACGAGATATTACCCAAAAAGAGAACAATTTTAATAAGGGTTTTTACAAAGGTAGGGTTTTTAAGCACGTCAGTTTTTGTAAGGATGTTTGGTTGGTCCGTTTTGATGGTAAACTTTGGGGCTTTTACAAGTGCCTCGGTAAAGCTGTTAAAGCTAGGGACAGATTTCTCCAAGAAAACCTTTGACAACCCACTACAGAATCACTATCAAGTATCTGACAGACAAGGGGAAACTAAAATGATGACTGAACTTATGTGCCTAGCTACAGCTATCTTCTTCGAGGCTAGGGACCAGCCAATCACAGGGCAAGAGATGGTAGCTGAAGTGATCCTGAACAGGGTGGAACACTCTAGGTTTCCCGATACAGTGTGTGATGTAGTCTACCAAGAGAGGGCCTTCAGCTTCACACATGACGGTCTGTCAGATGATATGCGGGCCTACAAAGGCTATCAGGACACTATCGCTAGGGAGCTTGCATTGAAACTTGCCAGTGACTATCTTGAGAGAAACAATAGGCTTGGAGCTACCTCTACACATTATCACACTACTTTTGTATCCCCTTTTTGGGCAGATGTTTTTGTAATTGATGGTGTTTTTGGGGATCATGTGTTTTATACCTGTGAAGGTTTTTGTTAGAGTTTCTGGTTGACAGACACTAGAGAATCACATATACAGATACTCAGTGACAAAGGAGAGAAACTAATGGATTTCGAGAGTTTTGTAAACCGTTTGGCAAATCGAGCTATGGAGGAAGGGCTTGTAGGTATTGACGACATTAAGAGTTTGTGCGCGAGTGTCTCCAAGGATGCCTACACAAAAGGTTGCAACGAGGGTTACACCAAAGCTGTGGCTGATATTGAGAAACAGGAGAGTCACTAATGGATAAAAAACTACAAGACATGAGCCTAGAAGAGCTTGAGGATTTTGTGTTCAACGAAATGGACAATGTTCTTGACTATGACACTGAAGTGCCTGATCTTGCATTGGCTGTAGCTAAGGCACTAAAAGAAGAACTGGAGAAAGACTAATGGAACTCTACGTAGTATTCGAGATGGCTCAAATCCGAGACATTATGGTAGCTGTGTTCTTGGACAGTGGAGACGCGAGTAATTTTGCAGACGCTCGGCAAGAGACACGCTATGTTGTGCCTATCCCTGCTATTGAACAGACAGTTGTTGACTGGTACAATTTCCGAGAAAAAGCAAACAGCGCACTTGAGGCCAAAGGCCGACGTCCTTCGGACTATTGACACCCCGGCTGAAACACACTAAGTTAGAATCAATCACAAAGGAGAAACCAAATGGCTGACAAGCGTATCTACATGATTGATGAGGATGACTACGAGTACGAGGTGGACATGGCACTTCTGGACGAGGTGGGTTATCTCGCTGGTGTATATACTGAAGGCATGAAGGCTGGGGAAGAGTTTATCCTTGACAGTGACCAACAGTTTGATGCAGAGATGCAGTGGAGGGACGAACAGGAAGGGTTAGAAAATGACTTTTGAGGAATGGTGGGATAGGGCTATCGGCAAGAGCCTCACAGACGAGCATGAGTTCAAGGCTGCTAGACGGTCAATCACTTACAAGGCAATGAAACGTGCATACGAGGCTGGACAGAGAAATGCTTGACTATCTTGACAAATCAGACTACATGTACATCAAGTAATGGCTGAAAGAAAGAGGAGTCAAGGAAGTGAGCAGCACGATCTGGTATGAAGACAACGAAGCATTTTTTGAGGGTGACAACTGTAGTCTTGCAGGTGTTGCTACATACGATGTGACTCTTTCCAAGGCATACGACGCTGATATTGGAGGGACTGACGGAATTGAGGTTGACAGTGTAGAGCTTTTTGAGCTACGCTTGGATGGCCTGAAGTTGACCCGCGAGCAAGTCATTGACGCTGCTGGTAGGGGGCCTGTAGAGAACGTCGAAGAGTTTATCATGGACTACCTGAGGCACAACCCTGAGACGATCTAACTGACACTAACTAGAAGGAGACACGACATGAAACACTCACTGATAGCATCCCTAACACTGGCAGCATCCTTGGTGTCTGCCTGTAGTATCCATGAAACTACGAATGATGTAGTGCGCATCAAGTATGACGAAGGGGGAGACATAGAAACATACGCAAGGCACATTCAAGAGATTAATCGCAGTGGACAGACTGTCGTGATAGACGGAAAGTGTATGTCTGCCTGCACTATGTATCTTGGGGCTGATCGTGCCTGTGTTACTCCTCGCGCCAAGTTTCTTTTTCATGGGTCAATCCCATACCCCGGTGAGACTAAGGCACAGTCTGACAAGGCTATGACTAACTACTACTCGCCCGAAATGAGGGCTTGGTTCTATGGTGAGGGCATCTACAAGATTATCATTGTCTTTGAGAGAGTGCCTCTGGATAAAGTCATGAGTCTGTCTGGTGTAGGCTACTGCAACAAAGGAGACAAACAATGAGAGAACACGAGAAGCTGTCAGCAGCCTTTATCATGCTGATGCTTTCCTTAGTAGCCTTCTATATTTTCTAGGCTTCCCTCTTGACACTTACTCAAGTATCACTTAGAGTAAGACACAACACACAGAGAAGGAGAGAATCAATGGAAACTATGACACCCGAGAAGGTAGACAACAAACTGAAGACCATTGGCTACCAGAAAGAGTTTGTAGTTGTTTTTATCAAGACTAACGGTGAAACCCGTAGGATGAAAGCTATGATGGAGAAACCCAGTGGACCCCCTAAGAGTGAAGATGTGGTGCCTGTCATGGACCTTGAGAAAGGTGCTTGGAGAGCTTTCCGCAAAGACTCTGTCGTGACACTAATGGAGCACACTAATGGCTGACAATGTAATCCCACTGAAGAAAGTCTTGAGGGACAAACAACAGGAAGTGGGTAACACAGAGGACTGGCTAGGAATGGCCCCAGAAGCCCTTGAAGAGCTTATCTTGGAGATTGAGGGCCTTAAGTGGCTTGACAGTCAGGGTGATACGTGGTACCCGTTGTTTTGAGATACTAAGAAGCACAGAAGGAGACTGACGATGAGTGATGATCTGGTGAAAGAAGCGCGAGAATTGGCAACCCTTCTCGAACACCGGGACAATATTCGAAACGGATCGCAGGGTGCGTCCGAACTCAGACAATCACCTGAGTGGAGGTCATCGGCGAAACTGCGCGAAGCCGCCGACCGCATCGGGGAGCTTGAACGGGAGAAGCTGGAAGCGGTCGCGGCAGCTTATGAGGACGCGGCGACACGTATCAACGAAGTGTCCCATATGGCCGCAGCAAGTGGCAATTTTACACAGGCATCAGCCTTGGCGAACGAAGCCGAGAATATCCGCGCCATCACCCCCGCCGACGCCCAAGCCGCCCTTGCTGCCCGTGACGATCGGGTGAGGGAAGATGCGCTATGGGAGGCTCTGGGTATTGCAGGAAGGGCCGTAAAGGACGCCCACACTGATGAGGCGCAAACATATTGCAACGCGGTCTATGACGCCATCCTCGCCCTAGTCCGTCAGGACGACTCAATGATCGAAGGAGATACCGATGGCTGACACAGACACAAGCGTAGAGGCGGTGGAGCGGGAGTGCCGGAATATCCACGAGTGCACAATACTACTCATGATACCCCCGATGTATGGGCAGCGGTGGCAAGACCTTCTCCGCGCAATAGCCGCCGAACGCGACAAGCTGGAAGCCGAGAACGAGCGGCTGAAGAAACTTTTGGCGGAGAAGACTCTTGATTGCCTTGCCGCTGAAGGTCAAGCATCAAATGCTTACGAAGAACCTTTTAGTGAATACGGGCACTACGGCGAGAACAACCCACCAGTGGGAATGAGCAGCCCTAGTGATAAAGACTATGAGGTGTAACGGGTGACTCAAGACAAAACAGAGAAAGTAATGAAAGTCTGCAGCATTCTCGCCAAGAGATACAAGGACAGTCAAGAGTATGAGGAACTATATCAAGAGGGTTTTTTGGCAGCTTGGGAGGCACTAGAGAATGGCGCTGACATGCCTAATGCCATAGGAATTATGAGAAGGGCTATGAATGACTACAAGAACATCACACTAAAGCCCGTCAGTATCCCTAAGAGTGGGGCTGTGTATTCACTCCTAGGGGCCATTAACAGTGGTTCTGGGGTTAGCCCCCAAGGGAATACTGAAGTGGCTCTGTATGAGGCTCTCACAGGCTCTCTGGACACAATACAGCCCAGCACTAAGGGTGTTGTTGAGAGTTCTGAAGAAACCTACATAACAAAGGAGCTTCACCAGTATGTAGTTGACTGTCTGTGGGTTTACCTTGAGCCTCAAGAGGCTGCTGTTATCCACCTGATGTATGTTGAGGATTACACCCAATATGAGGTAGCACAGGAATTAGACTTACCCCAAGGGACTGTCTCTAAGGTTTCTAGGAAGGGGATGAAGAAGCTGAAGAAAGCACTTGAGCAGGTTACGTGAGAAACTGGGGAGAGACAAACCGTGAGTGAATTAAAACACCAAGGACCTATTGATTTAACAAAGTCTGACGACAAGGGGTTTTATCTGGAAGGTTACAAAACACTCGAATTGACTGTAGATAGTGTTTTTGTAACCCCTGAAGTAGAAATTGAGGAGATACACTTGAATGGAGTTGTATATGTGAAAAAGGATAAAGAAAGGACATAAGTGAGTAATAGTCATAAAGAACAACTACAACAAAATGTAAGAAACTTGCTAGGGTGAAAATACTTGTGTCTTTCCTGTAACAATCACGAGAAAAGTAGGGTCCTGATGGAATAATTACCACTGAAAAAGTACTTATATTCCTACATAGGGGGATCAAAAGACTACTATAGTATTCACTTTAGTATCTCACTGTAAGGTAGTAATCATAATAATAAGAAACTAACTTAAGAGATACTGTAGTAGAGACTCTAGTAATCACTGTAGTAAGGACCTATTTTTGTAGGTGTTAATAGAATCGAAAAGGAGAAACTAAAGTGGGTGAAGAACAGATTATTGTGCAGTTGAACCCTGATGTCCCGCCTACAGGAAGTGATCTTGGCGTTATTAATGCAGCACGTAGGAGTTTTGGTAAGCGTAGTGAGTGGGCCTCTGAAAGTGAATGTCCTACTGACCCGCATACAGGGGGTAAGATTCCACCTTACAAGAGACTTAAAGACAAAGACAAACGCCTTCTTGAGTTCTTGGCACGAGGTATGACTGCTGATGACTTTGAGGCTTTTGTAAGTTCTTGTGTTGCAGATGGTTACATGGTTGAGGATCAAGCAGACTGGGAGTATTACGAACAAGCTCTTGTAGAAAAACTCTGGGAATGGCGCAACACACCTACTCACGACACACCGTTTAACCACGGGTTTTTTAGTTTCGAGGTAAAAGCACCTATCTTCGTAAGGGCGCAGTTGGTGAAACATGAGTACCTCATCATGAGTGAGTATTCCCGTAGGTATATCACGGATGACGTTGAGTTTTATACCCCCGATGTTTGGCGTAAGGCTGCACCTGATAAGAAGCAAGGGAGTCTTGAGGGTCGTGTCCTCAATCATAGCGGGGTCATGGGGGCGTACCAATACGATATGGCTAAGGTCAGGGGGTGGTATAGAGTATTAGTTGAAGAGGTTGGAGTAGCACCAGAGCAAGCACGTATGGTTCTCCCTCAGTCTCTTATGACCGCATGGACATGGAGTGGAACACTAGGAGCTTTTGCTAATATGGCCAAGTTACGTCTTGCTCCAGACAGTCAGTATGAAACTCGTTTGGTAGCTGAAAAAATATATACGGAACTAAAGAGGCAATTCCCTATCGCAGCACCTCTTTTGGTAGAGGGTGTCATATGAAAATATGCTTAAACGAAGGTTGCGTAAACCCAGCTAAGAAGCCCCACCATAACTACTGTGATCCCTGCATCATGGCTAAACACAGGTACAAAATAACGATACCGGAGAGGGACAAAATGCTTTCTGACCAAGGCGGTCTTTGCTTGATCTGTAGTAGGCCAATAAATTTTGACAGAACTGCGGGGTCAAAGGATACTACAGCAAACATAGACCATTGTCATTCTACTGGCAAGGTTAGGGGTATCCTGTGTTGGCCTTGTAATGTTGGAATAGGTAAACTACAAGATAACCCTAAGTATTTAAGAATAGCGGCTGAATATATAGAAAGGCACTACAATGGAGTTTAAGTGGGGAGACAATAAGCTGCGTATCCATCCAGAGGCTCAGTACGAAAGTCGTTTGGTTGCTGAGAGAGTCTACGAAGAACTTAAGAAGCAGTTTCCTGTAGCTGCACCGTTGCTAGTGGAGGGAGTCTTGTGATGGCATGGTGGTGTGTCGGAAGCATGAGTGGTTTAGTGTGCCCTTGTGGGGAGCAAATGCAGTTGTGGAATGACACAGGGACTAATTTCTTCTCACTTGAGTGCCCTGATGATGCCTGCATAGAGACTCCAGAACTTTGTGTTGATTTAGACCAAGGGGATTCCCTCTATGACCTGAAAACAAAATTTAGGGGTCTGCATTATGCAATGCTTTAAGGTTGAAACTAAAAGCGTCAAGTAGATTCCCTTGCTTATGACGAAAGAAAGTAAATCCACTTGCTAGAGGAGAAGCTAATGAAAATATCTTACAGGTTGGGCCAGCAAAAGTGGGGGGAACGGCAACCAGAGCGTATTCCTACCTTGAGTTTCTTTATCCATGAATTTGGGGAAGAATACTCTATTGATCTTGAGGAGCTTGCTGAAGCACTGAAGCCTTTTTTGAAGGAGGGAGAAACCTAATGATCTGCTACCGTGATATGACATTCTGTTCTAGTGATTGTGTGAATACAGAATGTTTCCGTAACTTTACAGATGAGCAAAAGGCTAACGCTCAAAAGTGGTGGGAAGGGCTTGAAGGGGGACCACCAGTGGCCTTCAGTGATTTTTCTGTTGGGTGTAGTTCCTACAAAGGGCCGGAGGATAACCAATGAGCCACTGGCACTATCAAGCTATAAAGCACACTGAGGACAACGGGGATGTATGGTATGGTATCCACGAGATGTATCCTGACCTTAACAGTTGGACTGAAGAACCTGTGAGGGTTGTAGGTGAGTCTGTTGCGGACCTACAGTGGCAACTAGAGGCTATGCTGTATGACCTAGAGAAAGAGGGGGTAACTGTTGTTGGGTATCGGCCTTTGAACCGAAAAGAAAAAGACCAAATGGATGAAGAAGATGCCGTTAAAGCCTTCGCCGAGGAAAAAGGTATCTTTGAGTATCAGGCAAGGAATTATCTTGAACTGAAAAAGGCTGGAATAATTGACTATGACTAACACAAGAGGCCCATGCCCACACCACATGGCAGACACAGGAGGCTCGGACAGTTACTTCTGGGATGATAGCAAAGGACAAGGCTATTGCCACTCTTGTAGTCTCTCTACATGGCTCCATGAGCATACTGGTGATCTGTGGGGTAAGCACAACGGCAAGAAATTCAAGATCGAAGGAGATACCTTGGGTAGTAACGTAGTAGAAGAAGACTTTGATGTGGACTACACGCCTAAAGACATTAAACCTGTAGGGGAATATGTAGCTTGGCGAGGGATCACTAAAGACACTATGGAACACTTCGGTGTAGCTACCCGAGATGGTCAAGTAGCTTTTGTGTATCCCTCTGGCGGTAAGAAGATCAGGGATAAAAACGAAAAGAAGTTCTACGCTCAGGGCCTAAAGTCTGATGAGTTTTTTGGTATGCAGTTGTTCCCTGCTGGTTGCTCTAAGAAGGTAACTGTGACTGAGGGTGAACTGGATACTATGTCAGCTTGGCAGATGCTACAGAATGGCAACTACATCAATCCTGTGGTCTCGCTGCCCAGTGCAAATCCTTCAGGTAAGCTGTGGGAGAAGTGTAAGGGGTGGTTGGATTCATTCGATGAGATTATCCTGAGTGTAGACAACGATGAGCCGGGGCGTAAGGTTGCTGAGAAGGTATCTCTTATGTTCCCCGGTAAAGTCAAGGTCATGGACCACGGGCAGCACAAAGATGCCAATGACTTCCTGATTAACGGTGATGGCAGGACTTACAAAAACGCATGGTGGTCTGCTCGTGCCTACAAACCCGATGACATGCTTGTGGATGCTCAAGACTACTTGGATCTATATGATGAGTCACCTGACTTTGAATACTTTGAGACTGGTATCCCCGAGTTGGATGAGAAGATTCTAGGTATTAACAAGGGCTACTTCACTGTGATCCAAGCTCCGACTGGTGTAGGTAAGACCGAGATCATGAGGTATTTTGAATACCAATGCCTTACTAAAAGCAACTATAAGTTTGCCTTTATGCACCTTGAGGAGTCTAAACTACGGTCTGTCTTGGGTCTTGTGAGTTATGATTTGCAGGACAATCTAACCCTTAAAAAGTTTATTGAGAACAAAGGGCGTGAAGATGACGTGAGGGCTGCTATTGAGAGGCTGACGGAAAGTGAACGTATGATGCAGTTCTCGTTTAGACCTGAAGATGGTTATGAAGACCTGCTAGAGAAGATCAAGTTTCTTAAGGCTGCATTTGACATCGACTTTGTGTTCTTTGAGCCTATTCAGGATTTGGTCAATGGGGAAGACAAGGAGGGTAAACTTGCTGACCTGTCCTCTCGACTGGGAACTATGGCTTCTGAACTGGACGTAGGTATTATTACAATTGCGCACCAGAACCAGAACGGGGACACTATGTATGCTACGATGATTGGTAAGAAGGCTGCATTTGAAATCCTCCTGCAAAGGGATCAAGAGGCTGAAGACCCCCAAGAGAGAAACAGGACTTATGTTCGTGTTGGCCGGAAGAATCGTGTAGGATTGGGGAATGGACCCGCTGGGGCACTTGACTTTGACCACGAATCGTTTACATTGACACCAGTCATGCCACCTACGGCACCCGCCACTCCTAACAGAGAGGACGACTTTTGAGAATCCTAGTAGCTGATACAGAAACAGATGGTCTAGCCTACGACTGTAGTAAACTCCATGTGATGTCATGGACAGAAGACGGGGAGACTTATGAGTCTACCAATGATTACCAAACCATGAGAGAAGTCCATGAGAGTGCCGACCTTCTGGTAATGCACAATGCTGTCGCTCACGACCAAGTGGTTTTCAACAGGCTCCTTGGCATACCGCTAGACTACAAGAAGTATATCGACACTCTTTGGGTCTCTAGGTATCTCTATCCTGACCGTGCTTCACATGGGCTTGATGCTATTGGCAGGGAACATGGGGTTCAGAAACCCAAGGTGGATGACTGGGAGAACCTTAGCTATGAGGAGTATGCTCACAGGTGCGTTGAGGACGTGAAGATTAACTGGCTAGAGTGGAAACGGCAAGAGAAACGCTTAGAGGAGATTTATGAATGAAAATGCTTAATTGTGATAAGGACTGTGAGGTTACTGTTAGAGGGAATCAAGTTATCTTTGAGTCATATCAAATAGATGATTTTTATGGTTGTATTGAATCATTAGTAGTTTTTGACCTACTTAACTTGAAGTCTTTTTTAAGTAATGCAGTCGAGAGTCAAGAGTTATACAATGAACAGTGACATTCTAAGGTTTCTACGGTATCTCAGCTTCAAGGCTGACTCTTTGCGTGAGCAAGAGGCTAACCCCCTGACTCTAGACGTGGGAAAAGCTCAGAAGCACTATGATGAACTGACGGAGGTAATTGAGGAGAAAACTAAAGCACTCGCCAAGGTAATGCCTAAAGTTCCAGACCAGACTAAGAACAAGCCTAAGAACTGCTACAAGCAAGATGGCAGCTACAGTGTCAAGGGTAAGGAATGGTTTGATACACTGAAGTCTCTTAAGCTACCAATGGAAACAGAGGGGCCTGTAGTTGTCACATGGAAGGATGGGAACCCTGCGTCTACCATTCAAGTGAAAGACTGGTTGTTTTCTCTAGGGTGGGAACCTTGCACCTACAAGTACCAGAGGAATAAGGTAACTGGTGAAGAGAAGAAGATACCTCAAGTGCGCTATGTTGCTCAGAGTGATCCTCGTAAGGGAGAACTGACGGATAGTGTCTTGAGGCTTAAGGATAGGGAACCTGCTATTGAGGAGCTTGAGGGCCTTACCGTAGCACAACATCGTAGGGGTATCTTTGAGGCTTTCCTGAGTGAGTATACTATAGACTCTTGGAACGACTACCCACAAGATGGGGACAGCCTAGAGGTAAAAACTGGTAAACTAGTAGCTGGTGCAGCGGGTCTTACGAATACTCTACGTTTGAAGCACAGAAAGCCTATTGTGAACCTACCGGGTGTAGACGCTAAGTGGGGTAAAGAGATTCGAGGGTGTATTGTAGCTCCAAGTGAGAATGAGGTTATGTGTGGTGCTGATGTGAGTTCACTAGAGTCCTGCACTAAACGTCACCTGATGTGGGAATATGACCCCGACTACGTAACTGAAATGTCCAAGGAGGGCTTCGATGAACACCTAGACCTAGCCAAACATGCAAGTAAAATCACCCAAGAGGATATTGATAGGTATGCTAGAGGTGGAGCACCTGAACTAAAACCCCTGCGTAGTAAATTCAAGGCAACCAACTACAGCGCAATCTATGGCGTAGGAACACCTAAGTTGGCTCGTGAGACAGGGATGACACAGAGGGAGGCACAGGAATTGCTCAAGGCTTATTGGGAGCGTAATTGGGCTGTGGAGAAGCTGTCTAAGGACCAATACGTAAAGACCCTTAAGGATGGCTCTATGTGGCTCAAGAACCCTGTCTCTGGGTTTTACTACAGCCTACGCCATGACAAGGACCGTTTCAGCACTCTAAACCAAGGGCTAGGTGTCTATATCTTTGATCTGTGGGTTGCCAACATGCGAAAGCTGGGGGTTCACCCTCAAGCACAGATGCACGATGAGGTTCTTTTTAGTTTGCCTAAAGGCCAAGAGAAACAGACAGAGGAGAAACTACGAGAAGCTATGAAGAAAGTGAATGAAACACTGAAGCTGAATGTGACTGTAGGTATTGATGTAGAGTTTGGAGGGTCCTATGCGAGTGTCCACTAAGGATAAGTTAAAAGTGCTAGACTTGTTTGCAGGTATCGGGATGTTCTCTTATGGCCTAGAAAAGACTAGGTTGTATGAGACTGTTGCTTTCTGTGAGTGGGATAAGTCTTGTCAGGAGGTCCTAAAGAAGCATTGGCCTAATGTCCCTTGTCACAGCGATATAAAAGAGCTTGAGTGGCCTCACGGTGGTATTGACGTAATCACGGGGGGATTCCCCTGCCAAGACATCAGCTACGCTGGTAAAGGTGATGGGATTACTGGAGAACGTTCGGGGCATTGGTCCCACTACGCTCGCTTAATAAATGAAATCAAACCTAAAGGAGTTATCATTGAAAATGTTTCTGCCCTTCGACGTAGAGGATTGGGAGTCGTTCTTTCCGACCTCAACAAGATCGGGTATGATGCGGAATGGCATTGTATCACAGCTAAACACTTTGGTGCCTATCACGAGAGAGACAGACTCTTTATACTTGCCTACAATCGGGGCCTCGGAGGGGAAGGATTTGAGCCGCTTCAGCGTCTTGAAAAAGTTGGACAAGGGTGGGAGAGTAGCAAGGAGGTTGTGCAGCAAATCTTCAGTGACCCCTTCAGACGATCCGATAGTTGGCCTCAACCCTTACTTCGCAGAGTGGATGTTCAGCGTCCCGAGTGGGTGGACCGACTTAAGCAAGTAGGTAATACGGTCTATTGGCCTATCGTTGAGAAACTAGGGTATCATCTTCATAGCAATCTTAGGGTGTGAGTCCCTTTTGCAACACTCAAGGTTTCTTACCTGAAAGTGGAATAATTACCCTAGAAAAAGTACTTATATACCTATAGAGGCGCAAAAGAGAATCACTGTATCTCTACAGACTAACAGAACAGTAGGAGAAACATAAGTGGATAACGATGAATTTTATGATATTACGTTTGGAGACCACCCAAACTACAAAACAGTGGTTGATGAGGAGATCGTGGGCAATTCCCGTTGGTCTCATTATATGGAGATGGTGATTGAAGAAGAGAAAACAGGGAAGTTCTTTCTTCTCAATTGGGAAGTGGGGGCAACGGAATACCAAGACCCTGAGCCCAACTTTGAAATGGTTGAAGTCTTCCCTAAACAAGTTATGACAACAGTTTACACAACGGAGAAGGATTGAGAAAGATGAAAAAGAACGGCCACACCATGACTCTTGATATGGTTCTTGAGTATGCAAAGGTGTTTGATGCAGAAGATCAACCGGGAGACCTCGATCGAGGTAAGGCTGACAGCGACAAGAAGTGGTTGCGGGAGCTTTCTAAGAACCCTGAAGCCAAGGTCAATGCTTACTTCACCAGTGAGGAACAGATTGACTTCCTCAAGGAATATGATGGCTTTGACGAGATCGTAAAGAACCCCCAGACTGGCGAGGAAGTCAGCCGTATCAAAGAGGGTAACGAAGAGTTCGGTATTGGTAAGTATATCGTCCTGAAGCGTAAGCTGAATGACATTCGTGAATACCGTAACAAGCAGGGTGAAATCAAGGAGATGGACAAAGGGGGTGCCCCTAGTGTGAAGATTCTCGTGGACGATGCTTTTGTAGACTATGACTACAGTGAGTATGGCCCTGTCGGTAATGGCACTGAGAGCAAGGTCCGCTTTGAACCTAAGTATATGCGCCTTGAGGCACTCGGTATCACTGATCTTGTAGAGTTTTCTGATGAACCTTATGATGAGGATGACTTTTAATGGCTAAAGTAACAATTCTTATTGAGCCTGAAGCTGAGCATGAAGGTGAGTTCGGACACCGCACCCTTACCGCCAGAGAGAATGTGGTTACGTTGGACCAACTCGTAGATACTTATCGCTACGCTGCTAAAGGGGCAGGCTGGCGTGTAGATCGTGTGGGGGCTGTTCTTGACGGGGGGCCTGAGTTTTGGGGAGAAATCTAATGACTTTTATTGTGGGTCTAAAGACCTTCTTGAGTTTTTCTATTATGAAAGGGTAGAAAAGAGTGCCTAAAGTAACAACGACAATCAGCTACGAGGAGGAGGGCTTCGGTGACGCCGAGGTTCTCATTTACTCAAAAGACGTAGAGGACTTGGATGTATACTCTTGGCTGTGGTATATGGTAAAGATCACTGAGATGGCAGGTTATGACTGTGAACAGCTACAGTTGCTTACCTCTCGTGGTGCAATCTATAAGACTGATCTTTGAGGTGTTAACATGGATTATAAGTACAGAGAAGAAGGTAATGTTGCCGTAGTATTCCTTGAAGAAGAGGTTGAGACAGTTTTTGGCTTAAAGCGTATTGTTCGTAAAGATGTGATTAGGCTGAAAGACCCTTATTTTCGTGGAATAGTGAGTTGTCGCTTTATGGAAAAAGTTCAGGCAATGAGGGATTACCTTAATGAAGAAGTCAGCAACCTCTATAAGACTGACTTGTAGGTGTGACTTATGTTTAATGCAACTAACGCTTTTATAACATCCTTGTCGGTGTTTGGCTTTGGGTTTGCTCTTTATGTGGACGAAAGACCACAAGGGCCTGTCCTAGCTGGCTGTTTCTTTATGATTGGGTTTATAACATTCATTAAATGGGTTTTCGAAGATGGACAACATTGAATACTTTGGAGGCTCCGTTGGAAAGACCTAAAAGAATAACTAAAGCAATCGTTGACGGCGATGTTTTGGTATACAGGGCAGCCTTTGCCACTCAAGATAAGCCACCTGAAGAAGCAGAAAATGTTATCAATCAGCTTATGGACTATGTGATAGGTCAGACTATCATGTTCCCTCACGGGGATAATTTCTTTGTGTGGCTAACAGGGAGGGGTAACTTCAGGTATGACCTAGCCAAGACACAAGAGTATAAGGGGAACCGTAGGGATAACGTCAAGCCTGCACACTACCAGCACATCAGAGAATACCTACAAACAGAGTGGGGTGCACAAGTCACTGAGGGGTGTGAAGCTGATGATGCTATCTCTATTGAGGCTTATAGGGGAGACCTAGAGTCAACAGTGATTGTCTCAGTTGATAAAGATATGCTCACTATCCCCTGTTGGAACTTTAACTTTGTGACAAGCACGTGGGTCAAGAACACACATTGGGAATCTCTTTTGTTTCTGTATGAACAAATTTTGACAGGGGATAGAACTGACAATATAATCGGAATACATGGAATTGGCCCAAAAAAGGCTCAAAAAATACTAGAGGGGGCTACGACCGAAAAGGAACTTTTCCAGAGGTGTGTGGAGGCTTACGAGGGCAGAGTAGAAAGGGTTATTGAGAATGGAAGACTTGCGCATTTGCAAAAATACGAAGGTGAAATCTGGGAACCCCCGGAAGTTTAAGAGGGTATTTGGCGTAGGTGTCAACGATGCTACTTACCAAGTCTACACTAGAGTCAACGGCAAACAAGTTATATGCCCATTTTATGCTAAGTGGAAGAAGATGCTTGAGAGGGTTTACTATGACTCATGTCATAAGTTGCAACCTACATACGTTGGCTTAGATGTCTGTCAAGATTGGCTTAGATTCACAAAGTTCTTTGATTGGATGGTTAATCTAGATTGGCACGGGAAAGAGTTGGACAAAGACCTTCTAGGTGATGGGAAGTTCTATAGCCCTGATACTTGCTGTTTTATCCTTGACAAGACTAACAACTTCTTAAGACAACCTCGTAAGAAAGGGCGTAATCCCAATCTCCCCATTGGCGTTCAACAAGTCGGCCCAGATAAGTTTAGGTCTACTATAGGTGACTTTGAGTATGGTGGTACGAAACATCTAGGGACTTTCTCAACAGCTAAAGATGCACACTTGGCTTGGTTGAATCGGAAACGTGAATTAGCTTTTATCTTAGCAGACATGGAGAGCGACCCTCGTGTTAAGAAAGCCCTTCGTGAAAAATACATAGAGCCTTCCCTATGAAGCGTAGTGACTTCAGATCAGGGCTAGAGTATGAGGTAGCTAAATGGCTTGAGGATAACGGTGTAGCTTATGAGTATGAGAACCTTCGGGTGAAGTATAGGCGTCCAGAAAGCACATACACACCTGACTTCGAGCTTCCTAACGGTATCATAATTGAGGCTAAGGGGAGGTTCACTTCAAGCGACAGAGCCAAGCACCTGCTGATTAAGCAACAGCACCCTGAGTTAGACATTAGGTTTGTCTTTAGCAACAGTAAGAACAGGCTCAATAAGAAGTCCAAGACAACATATGCCGACTGGTGTGATCGTCACGGCTTTCTCTGGTCTGACAAGGTGATACCTAAAAGTTGGTTAGGGGAGTAACAGAAAGTGACTAGAGAGGAACTAATAGAAGAACTTTGGTGGGAGATTTGTGCCTTGGGGTTAGACCCTGAAGATGAAGACCTTTTTGATCTGCTAAGGGAGGCTTACACTATGGGTTATAATGATGCAGTTAGTGACCACAGCGAGGTAAAACATGGATACGGATGACCCACTGCTGGTATGGAAAGTCTCGGCAGGCCCTTTCTGTATTGATGACTTACCTACAGAGGACCAACAAGAGTATCCTGTAGATGGTTGTGACTTTTGGGTTGAGGTTATGGTATCCTACAAGAGTGACCCTGAATACTACGACTACATACCCATTTTCTTCCCTACTTTTAGTGAAGTATATAAATTCAAGACTGAGGTGGACAAATCTATGGAGCCACTAGAGGTCGATTATTAAGGAGACTCTTATGAGCGGTAAAACGGCTGTAGTGTTTAGTTGCTCCCATGCTAAACCCGAGGTAAGTAATGAAAGGTTTGATTGGCTGGCCCAGTTGATATATGACATCCGCCCTGATTATGTAGTTGATCTCGGAGACGGGGCTGACATGTGCAGTCTTAACTCCTTTGACACCCGCTACCCCCAAGCTATTGTGAGTCAGTCCTATGAAGCAGACATTGAATCTTATAATGATGCTCAAGAACGTCTTCGGAAACCTTTCAAGAAGAACAAGAGAAAGCGACCACATTGGATTGGCTTTGAGGGAAACCACGAGCATAGAATCGAAAAGGCTGTCTCCTATGACCCACGACTTAAGGGAGAAAAATACGGGCTATCCTTCAGGCATCTTCAGACAAACAAGTGGTTTGACGAATACCACAGGTATGTTAATTCCGCGCCCGCCCTCGTTGACTATGATGGTGTGTTATACGGCCATTTTGTGTCTGCTTATAAACCTACTGTTGGTATTGGAGGTAAGCACGCTGCTCATTCTCTTGTGGCCCACACAAAGTGTTCTGTTACCGTTGGCCATAGTCATAAATACAGCTATCATTTTGATGGCGCTGCCCGGCCTAATCCGGTTATCGGCCATGTGGTCGGCTGCTTCAAGGGAAAAGAGGAGGCTTGGGCAGGTCACGTCAACCAAGAGTGGAGAACTGGAGTGGTAATAAAGCGTAATATTGAGGATGGGGTTTATGACCATGAATGGGTCTCCATCGACAGACTTCGGGAGGAATACTCCAGATGACTAGCCCGAGAAAGGTTTCAGAAGAACAGTTAAACAAGGTCAAGCTTAGGTTCAAAACAGACAATGGACTCCTCTACATAAGAAACAAAAGAGGTGTCTACAGGCAAACCGGAAAGTATAGGGATCAAGCAGGTAGACACACCGTAAATTTTGACGGTAATATTTGGTATGTCCACCGGATAATTTACTTTTTACACTATGGGTATTGGCCTGATCGGCAATACGTAGACCACAAAGATGGAAACAAAAGTAATAATAACCCAAGTAATTTACGGTTACTCAGTCACCACGACAACATGAGGTCTTACAATAAACCTACAAAAGGTAGTACATCATTGTTTAGGGGGGTTAGTTTCTCTAATGAAAAAGGCTTATGGGTTACTCAGATAACAAGCGACTATAAGCGAGTGTTCCGTGGGTATTTTTACTCAGAACTTGAGGCGGCTTTGTCTTATAACCACAGGGCGTTGGATTTAGGCTTCAATCCCGAGTCTTTCAACCAAGTCTTTGAAGATGTGTCACAGGAGGTTTTGGATGTCGAAACGTAGTTCCTTCGAGAAAATCCCTCGTGACTACTACCCAACAACGGACCCTAAAGCTCTCCCACCCAAGTTCATTGAGTTTATCCGTGGTAAGACTTATGCAGAACCTTGTTGTGGGGAGGGGGACTTGACGGAATTGCTCATGGACATTAGTAGCTGTAGGTGGGAAAGTGATATTGAGTATCGAGGGTGTGGCAAACAGTGGGATGCTATGTGCCTCTCCAAGAATGAACTAGAAAGGTGCGACCTGATAATTACCAACCCGCCTTATTCCCGAGATGTTCTCTTGCCCATGATTGACCACTTCATTAACCTAAAGCCTACATGGCTGCTTCTACCAGCAGACTACGCGCATAACATTTACTTTAGTAGCTACATGGAGAAGTGCTCTAAGGTGGTTTCAGTGGGAAGACTGAGGTGGTTCAAGGATAGTAAGCACACTAGCACTGATAATTTTGCGTGGTATTTCTGGAAGCAGGGTGCTACTGATGACACAACTACAGTATTTTATGGGAGGTCTTAAAGATGGTCGAAGAGGGGCAAATTATTGAGTTACGGGGTAAGAGGTATCTGGTGGTTTTTGTCGAGTTTAGGGGTCCTTTTAGTGACCCTTGGGTAAAGACTTTAGAGCTAAAGGGGATTAAGAATGATTAACTGGTGGCTTATCGCACTATTAACAGTGTTTGTATGGAGTTGGGCCGAAACTATGGTAAAATCTAAAGAGCCGATGTGGATTAGGGTTTTTGCTATTCTTATTGTAGGTGGCCTTATGTACATGGCAGGGGTGTTTACTGAACTATGGGGAATTTATAAGTGATTACACAACGAGATATTGATGACTGGGTGCACTCAGAAGAATACTACAACGGGGTTAAGCCTGAAACTATGACTACTACGGATATGGTAAAGGAGTTTGCTGAGGTCACCAGTCAGGAGCCTAATGAGTATCTCTACGCTGCCCTGATGGATGAGGAATATAAAGAGTGGCAAGCGGCAGACAGTGATGGGGAGGAACTGAAAGAACTAGCAGACCTAGTATATGTAATCTATGGCTATGCTAATGCTAAAGGGTATAACCTAGAGGCTGCTGTAAGGCGTGTGCATGAGAATAACTTGGGTAGGTGCCTACAACCTGACGGGACCATTAAGCGTAGGGCCGATGGTAAAATCCTGAAGAATAAAGACTACCCGAAAGTGAATCTAGGAGATTTAGTATGATTTATGAAGTTTACGGGAGGACGTATCTCAATGGTGGTCTCTGGGGGGAATCTTTCGTTTCCGAGTGTAAGACTAAGAAAGAAGCTGTCCGTGTGCTCCACAGCATTGTTGATGGGCAGCAATACACTAACGGAACTGTGTATAAGCTAGAGCACCCAGACGATGACCCCGAGATAGTTCACCGCTTTGCATGACTTTAGGAAAAATATAATTTAAGGAGAGAACACATAATGACAGGACCAACTATCCCCGTAGCCCAGTGGGCAGATGAACAGAAGTATCGACAAGAGGGGGAAGAATACGGACAGAAAGTAGCACGAGTAGCACAAGCCCTCTCAGACGGGGAAGAGCACTTCAGCAAGTTCCGAGACATCCTGAAGGAGCAACGGTTTCTTCCCGGTGGACGTGTGCAGGCAGCGGCAGGGTCTTACCGTCGAGTGACTGCGTTTAACTGTTTCGTTATGACAGACGTGCCTGACTCTATGGCTGGTATCATGGACGTGGCTAAAGAGGCAGCTATCACTATGCAACTTGGTGGTGGTGTAGGTTATGACTTCAGCGGTATCCGCCCTCGTGGTGCCCGTATCAAGTCTATTGGCTCTCAAGCCAGTGGTCCCGTATCCTTCATGGGGATTATGGACTCTGTGTGCAAGACTATTGCTAGTGCAGGGCACCGTAGAGGGGCACAGATGGGTTGCCTTCGGGTTGACCACCCTAACATCATGGAGTTTATCTCAGCCAAAGCTAACCACGACAAACTCACTCAGTTCAACATCTCTGTGTTGGTGACTGATGCGTTCATGGAGGCTGTCAAAACTGATAGTGACTTTGATCTTGTGTTTGAGGGGAGAACCTTTGACACTGTAAGGGCACGTCATCTGTGGGAAACCATCTTGCGCAACACTTGGGATTGGGCTGAACCCGGTGTTATCTTCATTGACCGTGTGAACCAGATGAATAACCTGTGGTATTGTGAGGACATCTCAGCTACAAACCCCTGTGGTGAGCAACCCCTGCCGCCTTATGGTGCTTGTCTGTTGGGGAGCTTTAACCTAACTCGGTATGTATATCCTGAGCATTCTGGGGCTAATGCAGGAGAGTTTAATTTCAACTGGAATCAACTAGAGCACGACATTCCTCATGTAGTCCGTGCTATGGATAATGTCATTGATGAAACTACCTACCCACTGAAGGAGCAGGAGCAAGAGGCTAAGAACAAGCGGCGTATGGGCCTTGGTGTAACTGGACTTGGGAATGTCTTAGGTGCCTTGGGGATTAAATATGGAAGCGAGGAAGCTCAAGAGTTTACCCGTAAGGTTCTCAAGCTGATTGCTAACCGTTGCTACATGTCCTCTGCGAGTCTCTCTGCTGAGAAGGGTCCTTTCCCGATGTTTGACAGGGAGAAATACCTTCGTGGTAAATTCATCCAGAAGCTTGACCCTGACGTGCAAGAAGCTATTGCTAAGTTCGGTATCCGTAATAGTCACCTGACAAGTATCGCCCCTACAGGAACTATCAGCCTCACGGCTAACAATGTCTCTAGTGGGATTGAGCCTGTCTTTAGTCTCTCTTATGACCGAACCATTCAGACCTTCGATGGCCCTATGGTAGAAAAGGTCGAGGACTATGCCTACCGTGAGTGGGGAATTGAGTGTGATACGGCGGATCAAATCTCTGTAGAGGACCACATTGGTATGCTGAATGCTGCTCAACAGTGGGTTGACAGTGCTTGCTCCAAGACTTGTAATGTAGGTGAGGATGTCACTTGGGATCAATTCAAGAATGTCTATCTTCAGGCTTACGAGGGTGGCGCTAAGGGTTGCACTACCTTCCGCGCTGCGGGTAAACGCTTTGGTATCCTTAACGCTAGTGCTTCTGAGGATGTAGTTGAGGAACCTGATGCTTCCCCTGATGAGACTGTAGTGGAAGGCGGGGCCTGCTATATTGATGTTGAGACTGGTATCCGTAGTTGTGAGTGACCCCCTTGAAGAA
>Ga0209937_1000099_pt1 | contig 28852 bp, 26 predicted proteins | sample SalPon1_B_H2O_MG_FD_185699 | JGI IMG/M metagenome (GOLD analysis project Ga0209937, IMG submission 185699) | Salt pond water microbial communities from South San Francisco under conditions of wetland restoration - Salt Pond MetaG R1_B_H2O_MG... | ecosystem: Environmental > Aquatic > Non-marine... | reverse complement strand
GTAGTCGCTTATGACATTCAAAAGCAAAGTACGCTCGAGGATAAGGGTGTTACTTATCTATCTTTAGAAGAGCTGTACAAATCAGCAGATATCATTTCACTGCATTGCCCATTAGTTCCGGCGACCCAACATTTGATCGATGAAAACTCCATCAAACAGATGAAAGATCACGTTATGTTGATCAATACCAGTCGTGGTGCTTTGATCGATACTTAGGAAGTTATAAAAAGCCTAAAAGAGAAAAAAGTAGGTTATCTTGGAATTGACGTTTATGAGCAAGAAGAAAATCTGTTCTTTGAAGATAAATCAGAGCAAATTATCGAAGACGATACCTTGATCAGACTGATCAGTTTCCCTAATGTATTGATCACTTCCCATCAGGCATTCTTAACGGATGAAGCTTTGAGAGAAATAGCGCAAACCGTTCTTCAGAATATCGCTGATTTTGAGAACGACCGATCGCTTGTCAACGAGATAAAGAGCGAGTAAGGATTTGTCAAAGATGAAAATTAACAGCCAAAGAATCGCCTAATTTTTTTGACCCTTAGCATCAATTGAGATCGTGGCGTAACGATATTCTATTAATGGTCCAAGATCTTATTAGGTTTCTAAAAGAAATAATTAAGTAAAACAAGGATTTCAATTAGATAATTTGACCTTTTCAGGTAACTGTTCTTAAACAAAAAAGGACCAAGAAGTTTGATTTAACGAAGTTTTGTCATACCTATTTCAGTATTAGGGCCTCAAAACCTTAACTTTATATAAAATTCAATTATGCCAGTAAAAGAAGAAATATTAAAATCCAGTGGAAAGATCATCGCTAAGGATGTTGCCCAAAGAACAGGTAAGGAAGTCTATGATCGTAAAGGAAGTATCGCGCTGATATTTAGCGCATTGGCGATAACGGCATTGGCCTATTATATCACTAGTGTGCGCGATGCAAATGACAGTTAATGAAACCTGAAATATACTTTTGATGCTTTTTGTCATCTAAAAGCCGTATATTTAAAAAAATTAAGTTTATGAGGGATCAACGCGTTTTTAGCACTCAATCCGATATAGAATCCGTAGGAATTCAAAAAGCCTTAAAAGCAGAAAACATCGATTTTGATGTGATAGATAAGACGGATTCAGCTTATGCCACGCTTCTGGGTAGTATTGATATCCTTGTGGAGGAGAAAGATCGGTCAGCCGCAGATCAGGTTGTCAAGGACTACTTTAAGGATTGAAATCTAAAAAATGAACATCAGATCATCGCTAAAACAAGCTTGTCCAATAGCTTATTCTAGTTGAAGCTCGGTCAATTTCCTGTAAAGTCCATTGTCCGTTTGAAGCAAACTTTCATGGGAACCTTCTTCAACGATCCTTCCATTATCGATGACCAATATCTTGTCTGCGTTTCGGATCGTCGATAATCGATGAGCGATAACGATAGAGGTTCTGTTCTTCATAAGTTTGTTCAGCGCATCCTGCACCAGCTTTTCTGATTCCGTATCCAGCGAGCTCGTTGCTTCGTCCAGTATCAGGATGGAAGGATCCTTCAATAAAGCTCTTGCAATGGCTATCCTTTGCCGCTGACCACCGGATAATTGTACGCCGCGTTCTCCTACTAAAGTATCATAACCTTCCGGAAAAGCTTTTATGAAATCATGGGCATTGGCTTGTTTGGCCGCTTGAACAACGGCATCTTGACCACTTTCTGGATTTCCATAACTTATGTTCTCCCTTATGCTTCCGCCAAAGAGAAAGACCTCTTGTGGAACCACCGCTAGCTCCTGACGTAGTTCATACAGATCAAACTCTTTAGCTGAACGATCATCAAAGTGTACTTTACCGTCGTCAGGATCGTAGAACCTCAAGATCAAAGAGGCGATCGTGGACTTACCTGCACCGCTTGGTCCGGCAATAGCTAAAGTCTGTCCCTGATCGACCTTGAATGAAACGTCCTTTAAGACCTGGACATCCCTTCGGCTGGGATAAGCAAAACTTACATTAGCAAACCTCAGTACACCTTTCAGTTCCAGGTTGCTCTTCTGTTCCCTGAGGTTCTCAGGTGTTTCATCAATGATGTCAAAAACGCGTTCAGTGGACCCTATGGCCTTTTGGATCTGTGCATATTGTATAGGAAGGCCTCCGATGGATGCTCCAACGAACAAGGTGTAAAGAATAAAGGTGATCAGTTCGGATTGTGTCAGGTCGCCTACGTTTTGCAATTTTACCGCATACCATACTAGCAGCACGATCGCACCAAATATGCAGAATATGATAAAGCTTGAGAACGCTCCGCGCGCTAAACCCCCTTTTATGGCAATGGACCGAATGCGTTCCGTAGCCTTCCGATATCGTAGCATTTCAAAGAACTCATTAGTAAACGCCTTCACATTAGCGATACCTTGAAGCGTTTCCCCAACGATCGTGTTCGATTCCGCGACTTCATCCTGCGCTTGTTTGGATAATTTTTTAATATATCTACCAAAGAACACCGCAGCGATCACAAACACTGGAATTACGGCGATCATCAGTAGCGAAAGCTCGATCGAAGTAAAAAAAAGCGAGATGATCCCGCCGATAACGATGATCATCTGTCTCAGGAATTCTGCGATACCCGTGGTAAAGGTGTCCTGGATCTGACTGATGTCGGCAGCGATGCGACTGTTCAATTCGCTGACCTTCCTTGAAGAAAAGTACTGCATCGGCATTTTGATGAGATTGTTATATGTATCTTGCCGAATGGCCAATAACATGTTTTCCGTTACATTGACGAATAGAACGACCCGAAAAAAGGAAAACACGGCTTGAGCCGTAAAAAGCGCTAATAATATCAAGCCCATACGATTGATCTCTTCTGAGGTAAAGTCGGCCGTTTTTATCAGATCTCCCATCAACTTTGGAAATAAAAGTGCGGTTCCACCAGTAAGCGCCAGGAAGATCATTCCCAGGAACAACTTCCATTTGTGCTTTCCCATGTAATTGATCAGGCGTAATGACCTTTTTAAATTGCTAAGGTTCAACTTGGCTTTTGGGAGGTCGTTATTTTTTTTCTTTTTAGCCATACTTCATTTAAAAGTTGCGCAAAAATAGGATTAATACGTGCTATTTATCAAGGATTTTAATTTTTTTAGCGGATGGCATGGATCATATCTAAAAATAAATATCCTGTGCCATTCTGTAGGTATTAGCATGCGCTTCTATGATCACCTTGATATCCCTGGAATAACCACCGCCCATGCTTACTTCTACAGGGAGCTGATGTTGGTATAATACCGAAAGCACATAACGATCCCGTTCCTTACAGCCTTCCAAACTACAACCTAACTTCCCTAATTTATCTGTTGATAGGATATCCACACCGGAAAGATAGAAGACAAAGTCTGGCTTAACCTTACTTATCAAAGCCGGTACATGTTCTTTGAGCATTTTAAGATAATCCTCATCCGAGGTGTTGTCCGGCAAGGCGATGTCCAGGTCTGACCTTTCCTTTTTAAACGGATAATTGCTTTTTCCATGTACTGAGAACGTAAATACGCGTTCATCGTACCGAAATATTTGCGCCGTTCCGTTGCCTTGATGAACGTCCAGGTCGATTATCAGTATCTTCGATGCTTTTTTGTTCATCAATAAGTAATTTGCACCTATCGCCTGATCGTTAAGCATACAAAAGGCCTCACCACGATGGGAATAAGCATGATGTGTTCCCCCGGCGATGTTCATGGCAAGCCCATTTTCAAGAGCCAGGTCACAAGCCTGAATCGTACCATTGGTGATGGTTCGCTCGCGGTCCACCAGGGCTTTTGATAACGGAAAGCCTATCTTTCTAGCTTCATGACCGTGAATGTCCAGATGATAAAGTCGGTCTACGTAAGTATTCTCGTGCGTTGATCGGATATAGGTCTCATCTGCTGAGGCTATCACAGGTTGAAAAAAATTATCCGCCTCACAAGTTCCCTCATGGAGTAGTTGTCTTGGCAATAGGTCATACTTATCCATTGGAAACTTATGACCTTCAGGTAAAGGGTGCTTATAAATTGGATGAAATGCTATTTTGAGCAATACAATTGTTTGTCTTCAAATTAATGATGATCCGTTTCAGCTTTGTGCTATTTTATAAAATTATTAACCCGATTTCATTCGTTGTACATCTCTAGGATGGACCTATATCAAGCTCCATTTTTCTAGAACGGATATTATGGAAAGCACCATTTATTATTCAAATAATCGTATTTTTGAGGTAGTTGAATAGAAGTATGCTCGATCAAAAATTACAACTTAAGCTCTCGCAAAAGCTATCACCACAACAGATACAGTTGATGAAGATGATCCAACTGCCAACGGTAGCCTTTGAACAGCGTGTGCAGCAGGAAATAGAAGAAAATCCCGCGCTTGAACCCGGAAAGGAAAGCGACGAGGAAGAGTTCAAGCAATCCGATACTGACGAACAGGAAGATGAGCAGCGTGAAGATGAGGTCATTGAAACTGAATTTGATGTAGATGATTATCTGAGCGATGATGATATTCCCAGTTATAGGACGCAGAGCAGTAATCAAAGTCCGGATGATGACGAGAAGAGCATTCCTTATGCATCTGGTAAGTCCTTTGCACAGTATCTGAATGAACAATTAGGAACCTATCGGCTAGATGAAAAGCAATCCGAGGTCGCTGAGTTCATTATCGGCAGTCTGGACGAAAGCGGTTATATGCGTAGGCCTATTCCTGATATTGTAGATGACCTGGCTTTTACAAGAAACCTGATGGTAAGTGAAGATGAAGTATTGCAAGTGTTGGAGCTCGTTCAGCGATTAGATCCGCCAGGAGTAGCTGCCAGAGACCTGCAAGAATGCCTAAAGATACAGTTAGATAGAAAGGAAGACCATCGATCATCATTAGCTTACAAGATCATCGACCGCGGTTTTAAGGAGTTCAGCAAAAAGCATTATGAGAAGCTATGTGATAGGTTCGATATCACGGAACAGCAGCTCAAAGAAGCCATTGAATTGATAGAACATCTCAATCCTAAGCCAGGTGCTTCCTTCGATTCTGATCTACAAAGCGTAGAACAGGTCATTCCTGACTTTACCATCACTATTAAGAACGGCGAACTAGAACTCCAGCTCAATTCCAGGAATGCGCCCAGCTTGCACATTTCAAAGGATTATAATGAAATGCTGAAAGGATATAAGGAAAGCAAGAACCAGACCAGGGACCAGAAAAAGGCGGTTTATTTCATCAAGCAAAAGCTAGATTCAGCAAAATGGTTCATCGATGCGATAAAACAACGTCAAAACACACTTTATATGACCATGAAGACCATCATGGAAAAACAGCGCGAGTATTTCCTGACCGGAGATGAGCGCAACCTGAAACCTATGATCCTCAAGGATGTTGCAGAAGAGATCGATCTGGACATCAGCACGGTCTCTCGCGTGGCTAATAGTAAGTACGTAGATACTCCTTATGGAACGATGCTGATCAAGGAATTTTTCTCTGAATCGATGAAGAATGAAAAAGGAGAAGATGTCTCTACCCGAGAGATCAAGAAAATCCTCCACGAGATCATCGATAATGAAGATAAGAAAGATCCTTACACGGATGCGGCCCTGGTTAAGGAACTCAAAGCAAAAGGTTACCCTATTGCCAGAAGAACCGTGGCCAAGTACAGGGAACAATTAGACTTGCCGGTCGCCCGATTAAGAAAGGAACTAAGCTGATGATCAAGCTGGCCAACTATCTCTTTCATCCCTTGTGGATTCCATCCTTTGGGACATTTTATTTTTTTCTGCGATCGCCTTCGTATTACGAGCCACAGATCATAGGAGCAAAGGTGCTAGCTGTAAGCGTGTTGACCTTCTTCTTGCCAGCGGTCATCTTGTTTATTTTGCGTTATTTGAGACACATTCAAAGTTATGAGCTTAAGGATGTTCGTGAACGTAAGCTACCACTACTCTTATTTACTGTCATCGCAGCTTTCATCTTACGCTATGTGTTCAGTTATGCTGATTTTCCTGTTATGAACCTTTTCTTCATGGGAATTTTTATTTCGGGCATCATTATGACCCTGGCAGCGCTTACTGGTTATAAGGTTAGTTTACATACCGCCGGTATTAGCGGGTTATTGGTCTTTGTTTGCTTATTGAGCTATTATTTCCTTATTCCTGGAATAGCCTGGATCGCTTTTCTTTTCTTTGCTTTAGGTTGGACGTTTTCCGCCAGATTGGTCAGTAAGGCGCATAATGTCATAGAATTGACCTTTGGGGTTATCATTGGTGGTATTCCCCAGCTTTTGATCTTCTTTTGGGGTTATAATATGTAGAATATCAATCCGGCTTTTATGGGTTGGATCCCAACTTCTGTGGACGTTTCATCAAGGGCAACATCAGAAAAAAGGCTGTTCAAGCTGTAGTCTAAATAAAAGTTCACCTTACTGTAGCCGCCTGAAAGCGTCAGCGAATATCGCCATCGTTCTAATCCTTCCGGGTCTTTCACTTCTAAGTTCTCATCCCTGCCTTCAAACCTGGATTTAAAATAGAACATATAACCCAGCTTAAACCCCAAATAGACTCTCCAGAAATTGTTCCTTTGCCGGGTGGAAGTCCGCCATCTTAGTTCAAATGGTATTTCAGCGATGTAAGTAGAAAAGCGGTTCGAATCGAAATCTTCGTCCTCCAATGGAGTAAAGCTCGTATCCTGTCCGCGGTCATGGATCTTCATATTTTGGTTATAGGTGTTGAAGCTCAAGCCACCGCCCATAGCCAGGGCAACATTCCGCCTCTGATTGATAGGCATATCCCTTAAGAATCCAAAGCGCGCACTTCCTGAAAATCCGGACTGGTCTACATTAGCTGGTAGGTCAGACATGAAATTGACCGCTAGGCCCGCGTAGAATTGATCTTCTCTATACCTGGGATCATCCGGCAAGCTATCTGAAGTTCGTGGTTGTCCTGATCCATTTATCGGCAAGAGGAATAATGAGCAAAATGCGAAAAAGAGGCAGTATCTTTTCATGAGAACGAATATAGTAGAATAATGATACTATTGCAAAATAGTTCAGATGAGTGATTTTTTTAACAAAGTATGGCTAACACAACACAGGAGGTAAACCGTAGCTATTAAGAAGCATGCAAGGAGCTACATGATTCCCTTATATCAGGAATACTCAATCCGCTGTATGTTATCATTTATGGAAAACATCCACCTTAGAAAGCTAAAAATTGCTTAATTTGTATAAAAGGTTCGGTATGAAATCTAAATTACCTCACGTTGGGACGACGATATTCACCAGGATGAGTGCGCTTGCTCATCAGCACGATGCGATCAATCTTTCCCAGGGATTTCCAAACTTCCCGGCAGATAAAAAATTGACAGCTCTGGCGGCTCAAGCTTTGCAAGATGACCATAATCAATACGCGCCCTTAGCCGGTAAGTTCTCGCTTCGCAAGATATTATCGGAAAAGGTAGCCCGACTTTATGACTGCAATATCGATCCAGAGACGGATATCACACTGACCGCCGGTGCTACGCAAGCGGTCTTTACGGCTGTTGCTGCGATGGTCCATCCAGGTGACGAGGTGATCATGTTCAAACCTGCTTATGATTGCTATGAACCAGCCATTGACCTGAATCGTGGTATTACAAGGTTCTTCCAAATGAAACCGCCGCAATATGCAATAGACTGGAATGCTGTGGAAGACCTGATCAGTGAGAAAACAAAACTTATTGTGCTGAACTCACCGCATAATCCTACGGGAAAGCTATTACATCAGGCAGATATTGATGCTTTGATACAATTAGTAGATAAATATCCACAGTTGTACATCCTGAGTGACGAGGTCTATGAACACATGACCTTTGATGAAAGACCGCATTTGAGCGTATTACAGTTCCCAAAACTAGCCGCACGTTCAATGGCCTGTTTTTCATTTGGTAAGACCTTTCATGTCACGGGATGGAAGCTGGGCTACATCATCGCGCCTGAAGCCTTAATGAACGAGTTCAGGAAAGTACATCAGTACAATGTTTTTTGTGTGAACCATCCGTTCCAGGTTGCCCTGACCGAATATCTTAAAGATGCGGACAATTATTTGAACTTGCCTGCTTTTTATCAAAAAAAGCGAGACCATTTCTTGTCCATCACTACTAGATCTAGATTGAAGATGTTACCCTCAGAAGGCAGCTATTTCCAGCTTGCTGATTATTCAGAGATATCAAATGAAAAAGATGACGCCTTCACTCTTCGTCTGATCAGGGAAAAGGGGCTTGCTTTGATTCCCGTATCGGGATTTAATCAAAATGCAGAACAACATCATAATGTAAGGATCTGTTTTGCCAAAACGGATGAGACCCTGGAAGCGGCCGCGGAGATCATCAATCGGCTTTGATCTTATTTTTAAAACCCTTGAGCATGGCTTCCGTAATATCTTCCAGTTGATATCGATGTTGCCAATTCCAATCTTGATAAGCCATGGAATCATCAATACTGGAAGGCCAGGAGCTTGCTATTTTCTGTCTGAAATCGGCCTTATAGTTTACTTCTAATCCTTGATGTGCCCGAATGGAACCTGCGATGCTTCCCGGCGACAAGCTGATGCCTCCCAAATTATAGGAAGAACGTACGCTTAGTTGATCCGGGTCAGCCCGCATGATGTTTATCGTGGCTTCTATGGCGTCGTTCATGTACATCATGGGCAAAAAGGTGTCTTTTTCTATGAAAGACGTATAAGGTTTACTCTTTACCGCATGTTCATAGAGTTCTATGGAGAAATCTGTTGTACCACCACCTGGTGCTGTCTTGTAACTGATCAGCCCTGGATAACGAATGCTTCTGACATCCACGTTATATCGGTGATAGTAGTATTCACACCATCGTTCGCCGGTCAATTTACTAATACCATAGACGGATGATGGGTCCATAATGGTGTGTTGAGGTGTGTTCTTCCTAGGCGTATTCGGCCCGAAAACGGCAATGCTGGAAGGCCAGAATACCTTATTGATCTTTTTTTCCCTGGCCAGGTTCAGTACATTGAACAAGGTGTCCATGTTGAGGTTCCAGGCTCTCATGGGAAAAGTTTCCGCCGTTCCGCTCAACATGGCGGCCATCAGGTAGATCTCATCTATGCCATAATGATAGACCACTTCTTCCAGTTGATCGATATCCGTAGCGTCAAGGATCTCAAAAGGACCGCCTTGCATGACCTCATCATCAGCTTCCCGGATGTCGCTCGCAACGATCTCACCTTCATCCTTTTCTGCCCTAAGACGCTGACAAAGTTCACTTCCTATTTGGCCACTTGCGCCGATTATCAATATATTTGAATACATTTGTTTTTTAATTTGCTAACAAAAAAAGCATTCTTTTACGAATATAAAAACAAAACCTACCTATTTAACGTCAGGATCGATAAATGATGAAAATAATAAATGGAAATCCTTTAAATCTAAAATTATTACTGCTAACCTGGGTATTCCTACTTGGGGCTTGTCAGGAGGATAATCAGGAAAGCAGAAAGGAGACCACGGACACAAAGAACATAGACAGCTTATATCAACTTGAAGTTGATCTGAAAGAAGTGGAGCTGAATGATGAAGCTACACAGGTTGCGCTAGAATGGGATCACTATATGTCAACCCAAACCGAGCTGGAACAATGGAAGGACTACAGTTTTAGCGAGGTCTTGAGCACAGCGGAGAACCTAAGGTCTGTTACGGATTCCCTTAGGATGAAGGTTCCAAAAGCATTCAACAACAAACCTATCCAGGCCCGACTGAAAACACTTTCTTCCCAGGCAGATATGCTGGAGCTTTATGTTAGAAAAAGCGATGATAATAGGGCTAAATATCTTCAGGCACGATCTATAATAACCACTTTTGTTGGACTAAAGCGACAGATGAACGAGGTATTTGTGGAAGCTTTCACCATTGATGAGTGAAAATGTTCATAAACTAACAATTGATGATCTGATTTTTTTACGTATGCTGTGTTCAGCTTGATGGATTTCGTCCACGTTCTTAATTTGTCATTCCGTTTTACCAACATCTTTATTGAATCGAACGATAAGTCATTTTGTAAAAGGAATGCTTAGTTGAAGAAAAATTCTTATTAAAACGTGATGAAGTTTCATTGATAATATTATTATGATATTCCTCTTGAAAAGAATTGAAACCAAAGGGATTTATTTTCTAGTCTTTATCTTGAACCGTTAAAGTTGTAAAGTGATCATTATCATTTTGTTAACCGTTTAATTGTCTAGTATTTTGATAGCATACATCATGTATGGACCACCATTAACCTTTGAGCCAATAACATATTCAATATACACTTACTCGCTAAAAAAATGTTAGCTTATCCTTCCCGAAGATATCATAGTAAATTATCTACAGGGTTTTAATTACCCTTTTTCTTTAGTTTCCTTTCCCTACGACCAACCTTTTTATTTGCTGATGACCGCGATCATTTTCAACCCTGATCCAATAAATGCCGTCAGTGAGTGCACTGCATTTCATTGAGAAGTTCTTGCGTTGATCTATAGGTTCAAACCTTATTCTTTTACCGGTGATGGAAAAGATCTCCACTCGTGCCACAGGAAAAGTGGCAATGATGTTCACTTTATCTTGTGTGGGATTCGGATACATGATCCATTCGTTATCATCATTCCATCTTAGAACTGAAAGCGACTGACACAATACATGATCATTAAAGAAATCAAGCATTCTAAAACCTGCGTTTATATCTTCATTGGTATCACCCAATTGAGGTTCTATCGAAGGAATCTCATTACCTGGCCAGGTGTGTCCACCATTGATGATCTTATAGAACTGCACATTGCTATAACAATCGCAGTTGTCATAGGTCAAAAGCTCAACGGTCGAGTTATCATCGGTCACGGTATCAGGTAGGCTTGAGACCTGTGGCATGTCATCACATCCATTCTTATCTACCCAGAATTGTACCGCGGCTTCTACACCAATGATAGGTTCAACGCCTGGGTTGGTCATTGCTCCGCCATTATATGGTATCTCAGGGTCAGCCGTCCCTACCACGTAAATCATAGGCGTTGCCTCTGCGGTTGTACAATCAGCCGCTTGCTGAACGCCTAAAGAACAGCCTAATGCTGCTGCAGCGGCGAATTCCTCCGGTATCTCACAAGCTAAAGTCTGTGCCATAAAACCACCATTGGAAAAGCCGGCGATATAAATCCGTTGATCATCTATAGCATAGTCACTTTTTAATTGATTGAGCAAAGAAAGTATAAAACCCACATCATCCACACCGGCATTATCAGCAGCTGTTCCGCGACCATCCGCCCAGGAAAAACCACCGATGCTTAATGGTTCCAGACCTTGCGGATAAACAGCGATGTAACCAAGAACGTTAGCCACTGGATTGAGCTGAGAAAAAGCTTGAATGACATTTTTGTCACCACCACCGCCATGTAGCATGATGACCAGCGGAAGGTTGTTATTCGTGTTATAGCCTGTAGGAAGGAATACATCATAAAAACGGGTTGACCCATTATGCTGAAGATCTTCTTCAACTACTTGCTGCGCAAAGGGCAGGTGACAAAGAAGGATGAATGAAACGGATAATATGAACTTCATATTTCAAATGTAACCGGTTTGAAGGATTTTAAATAGAAAAAACAATGCTAAAACGCCAAAAATTCGTTGTGAAGTCTTTAAATTAGATGCCTAATAAAATATTTACAGTTAGGTATTTAAAATCAACTTTATGAAGTTTTCCAAAGAATTCAAGCAAGCCATCAGCCATTTACCCTATAAAGAAAAGGATAAACTATTGTTCAGGCTGCTCAAAAAAGATTCTATTCTGATAAAAAGACTGGAATATGAGTTGATAGATGAACGAACTCTCGAAGATCGTAGGGACCAAATGGAAGAATTCGTGATTGAGCAAGTAGATGTAATGACAAATAATTTTCATTCGCCCGGCTATTTGAACATGGACATCCGTTTTTTAAGCGGTTATATCACTGAACATGTGAAAGTTACCAAAGATAAATTTGGCGAAGTAAGTCTCAATCTATTGATGCTGAACAGGGTTTTGGAAAAAAACAATGACAACTTAATGAAAAAGACGCCTGAAAAGAACAAAAAATTAGGCATCGCTATTTTGACAAGAGCGTTTAAGATAATGATACTTATCAACAAACTCCATGAAGACCTGTTCATAGAACTTGAAGATGACCTCAAGCGGTTAGGTCAACTCATATTACAGAACGATCATTTGATGAAATTGGCCATTCATCACGGTTTTGATGTCAAATGGTTAATACAAGCTAACATACCTGAAGATATTGCGGCCATTCAAAAGGATTTAAAGGATCGTGGATATCTTACTACCAAAGTGCGTAGGATGTTTTAAGAACTCGTAAGATTGTTGTAGAGGGTTTATCCGGGAATGATATTTTATAAAGTCATCGATAACTTGACAACCTAACTTTTCCTATTTTTGCTCTAAAATCTATCATTATGAAAATCATAGTTCCTATGGCCGGTCGCGGATCCCGGTTAAGGCCTCATACGTTAACGGTTCCTAAACCATTGATTCCTATCGCCGGCAAACCTATCGTGCAACGATTAGTAGAAAATATAGCTAAGGTAGTTCAATCTGATATTAAGGAAGTGGCTTTTGTTATTGCTCCTGATTTTGGTGAGGCCATCGAAAAGGACCTAAAGGAGATTGCTCAAAAACTAAATGCAAAAGTCAGTATTTACTATCAAACTGAGCCATTAGGAACCGGTCATGCTATTATGAGCGCAAAAGAATCGCTGGACGGTCCGGCGGTGATCGCTTATGCCGATACGCTTTTTAAAGCAGATTTTAACCTTGACCCGGATGCTGATGCGGTAATCTGGGTAAAAAAGGTGGATAACCCCAGCGCTTTTGGTGTGGTGCAATTAAATGAGAAGCAAGAGATCATTGACCTGGTAGAAAAACCATCGGATTTTGTGTCAGATCTCGCAGTCATCGGCATCTATTATTTCAAGCAGGTCGAAGTGCTCAAGAATGCGTTGCAACAAGTTTTAGATGAAAACCTCATGCGTGGCGGCGAATACCAGATCAACGACGGCATAGAAAAAATGAAGGCTGATGGCGCCATTTTTAAGCCGGGTCAGGTTGATGAATGGATGGATTGCGGGAACAAAAAAGTTACAGTAGCCACTAATACGCGAATCCTTCAGATTATAGAAGAAGAAAAAAATGAGACAACAGTGGCAAAATCGCTAAAAAGAGACAATGCAGAAATTATAGCTCCCTGCTACATCGGGGAAAACGTGGAATTGAAAAACAGCAAGATCGGTCCGCACGTTTCTCTGGGCGATGGCACAATAGTTGACAATTCAACGATTAAGAACAGTTTGATACAGACCAATGCTCAAATAAAGAACGCCCATATAGACAATGCGATGATCGGGAATCACGCTCGCTATAACGGTGAGTTCAGCTCCGTGAGCATTGGAGACTACTCAGCTTTAGATTGACAGGTATGCGGATTCTTTTGATAATTTTCCTTATTGCACTTTCTTTTCCAGCTGATGGACTAGCTCAAGTTTCACCGGCGGATTCTATTCAAAACTCACCTGACCAGGATAGGTCCAGAAAGTTCGAGGCGCTTTTTTTTGATGGTATAAAAGAAAAAGCCGTTGAGAATTATGATAAGGCCATTTCCATATTCAACAAGTGCAAGGAGTTAAAACCGAATGAAGGTATCGTTCATGTTGAACTTGCCAAATGTCATTCAGCCTTAAAAGACCTGTTGAACGCTGAGAAAAACTACAAGCTTGCCCTGGAACATCTGCCTGAAAAAAGACATAAGTTCGTTCAAATAGAACTATACGATCTATATAAACAACAAAAAGATGCGCTGGAAGCTTTAGGAATAGCTAAAAAGCTAAATGAAGATCCTTATTATCAGTTGGAATCGGTCAAGATCAACCAACTTTTAGGTCGGTTTGATGAGGCACTTCAGGAATTGAACGAATTGGAAAAAGAACATCCCTTTTACGCGGAATTCCATAAATATCGGTATGAGATCTACTCAGAAATGGAAAGACCAGATGAAGCGATCGCTTTTTACGAAGGCAAAACAAAAAACCAGCCCGAGAACGTCTGGAACTATTGCAAGCTGATAGAATTCCTGATGGTGGACGGCCAGGCTGGAAAGGCACTTAAGACCGCCGATAAGCTCGACGCTAAAAAAACCGGGAATCCTAAAGCCTGGCTGTGTTTAAGCAAGTTCTACATAGAAGCCGATAAAAAGGATAAAGCTACTTCTTATGTGAAAAAGATATTGTCAGACAAGTTTATCAGCGAAAAGGAAAAGTTCAAAACCCTGGAAGAATATCGAGCTTATGTAGGCGAACATCCGGAATTGCAAAGTGAACTGCTCAGTATGTTGAACGACGCCCTGGAGATGGAAAAGAGCGCTGCCAGCAATCTTGAGAACGCCCGATACTATGAGGATAAAGATCCTGCGAAAGGATTAGCATTCTACAGGTCGGCACTGGAAGATCAACCCAATAACTTTAAGTTGCTCAAGAAAGTAGCTTTGATGGAGCTAGAGCAAGAAAACCTGAAAAGAGCGGTGAATGTAGCTCAACAAGCAAGTTCACTTTTTCCGGGTCAGGCTATTTTCTATTATGTAGCCGGCAAGGCCCAACTTGGTTCAAAGCAATACCAGCAAGCGGTCACCGATCTAAAAGAAGCTCTTTCTTATCTTTATGATGATAAAATGTTAGAAAAGAACATCAAGCAAGCCTTAGTAAAAGCTTATCAGGCTTTGGGCAATGAAGACAAGGCAAATGAGTTATTAAAAGAAGTAAATAATATTCCTGAACAATGAAAAAAGCACTTTGCTCGCTATCGATACTTTTGTTTATCACCGCTTGCGGACCTAAAAAGGATATAACCAATATCACAGGGGAAGCCAGGAGCATCAGGTCGCTGAAAAAGCAGGTCAAGGCTAAAAAGGACAAGTTAAAAGCGCTTTCCGGTGTGATGACGGTAGGTTATCAGACAGCGGAAGAGTCCATTGATTTGAGAGTAAACTATCGGATCAAAAAAGATTCCGCTATATGGATAAGTGCTAAGGTCGCTGGTTTGATACCAGTTGCCAAAGCCCTTATAACACCGGCTAAGGTTTCCTTTTATCAAAAGTTGAACAATGAATATTTTGAAGGAGACTATACTTTGATCAATGATCTTTTGGGCATCCCGGTCAAATATGAGCAACTGGAACATCTTCTTTTAGGAAAGCCCATTTTAGAGCCCTTCACAAAAAAATCGCGCTTTACGCAAGATGAGACCTCTTTTTTTGTCAGCAATGATGATGATGAGCAACTCAGTTATCAAACGGCCTGGTTGAAGAAAAAACTTGCCCTTCAGGTTCAAAGGGTAGACAAGAAGGAAAGCGACCAGCAATTATTGATCCATTATGATCGATACGAAACTTATCAGGGAACTTCCCTTCCGGTTGATTTTTTTATATTAGCCTCTAATATCGGGTCGCAAGTCCGAATAGATGTTCAAATAAAAAAGGTTCAGTTAATGGATGATGTTAGATTACCGTTTACTATACCAGATGGTTATTCAAAGATGAACTTATGAAAAAAACGTTCTTTTCCATAGCGATCATTTTTTTGGTCTTATTTTCCACGGCATCATCCGCACAGACCAAAGCCCAGCTTAAACAACAGCGGGAAGCCCTGGAGAAAGAGATCAGTGAGATCAGCAGTATACTGGCATCCAATCGAGAGCGAAAAAGCAGCGTCCTCAACGAAGTTGATAAACTGAGCCAAAAGATCGATACCCGGGAAAAGCTCGTACGCGTGTATGATCAGGAAGTCAACCTGCTGACCAACGAGATCAATGAAAATTCCCGAAATATTGATATTCTTAGGAATAAATTAAAAAAGCTCAAAAAAGAGTACGCACAGATGATCCGGCAATCCTACCGGAGCAATACGAGCCAGAACCGGATCATGTTCCTGTTATCGTCCGAGAGCTTTTATCAGGCCTACAAGAGGATACAATACTTAAAACAATATGCTAATTATCGACGTAAACAAGGGAAACGAATCGTGGAACGAACGGAGAAATTGCAGGAGCTGAACGAAAAGTTGTTCGCACAAAGGGAAGAAAAGGAAAACTTGCTGGCAAGGAACAAGGCGGCCAAGGAACAATTAGAGAAAGATCAGGAAGCCCAGGAAGAGCTCATCGCTCAGATCAGGAAAAAGGAAAGTGTCTTTGAGCGAAAGATCCGGAAAAAACAGGAAAGGATCGCTCAGATAGATAAGGAGATAGATAGGATCATCAAAGAGGCCATCGCCGCTGAGGATAAGGAAAAGAGCAGTGATAAGGATGATATCAACTTAAAATTAACCCCGGAAGCACAACTGCTGGCCGATAATTTTGAGAAGAACAAGGGGAAATTGCCCTGGCCGGTCGATAAAGGTTTTGTAGCCGTAGGTTTTGGAACAAGACGACATCCTATCGTGAAATCAGCGAAGATATCTAGTAGCGGCGTGAGGATCACCACTGAAGAGAATGGCATAGCAAAAGCCGTATTTGACGGAAAAGTTACCAAGGTATATCTGCTTCCTGGTGGAAATAACGGAGTGATCATCAAGCACGGGAACTACTTTACGAACTATTACAATCTCAAGGAGGTCTTTGTGAACACTGGTCAGGACATTACCACTGGTGATGAACTTGGCGTTATCGCCATAGGGAATGCGACACAAGACACGACATTAAAGTTTTCTATCTATCGTAACCTGGACAATCTGAATCCGCAGAACTGGGTTTATAAGATGTGATACATCAGCATTAATAAAGATCTTTCGAACTTCAATATATCTACCGTTAGCCAACTGGACTTTAGTGTCGATCGCTTTAAGATCCGTTTGGAAAGCGTAGGGATCGTTTAATCTTCACTAAAAGGAGTTTTGTCCGCTGACAGGTCAAGTTGTGTCAAGGTTTTGTTTAACTTATCGAGCGAATCCTTTTGTATCAGGTCGGGATCGATCGTTAACATCCTACGTTCGGTTTCCAGTTGATATTCACCTGATATTTTTCTTATCCTGATAATATCATCTAACTTTATGGGTATTCCTGACCCATAAAGTTTATTTTTTCTGATGCTCCCGTTTTCCAGAATAAGGTATTGACGCTTGATATCATGTATATAATGAGCTATGTATAAAATACCAATGCTCATAAAACCATAGTCAGGCCAGTCTGCACCATCATCATCCAGTAAAATATCTGAACTTCCAAGACCTAAGAGTAATACACCAAGCATCAGGTTTCTACGGACCTTTTTCTTTTTAAACCTTATTTTTATTCTGAATTACTTTTGTTCAGATTGGGATGTTCATACATTTATTTTGTCAACAAAGGTCTCATCCTTATCCGAATTAGAAAGGTTCATCGCGGTCTCGATAAGCGCAAGATGGGAATACGCCTGAGGGAAATTGCCTAATAAGCGTTTGGATTTGAAATCTATATCTTCACTGAAAAGTCCCAGGTGATTAGCATAGGAAAGTATCTCATCAAATCTTTTCCTCGCTTCTTTTTGTTCTCCTATTTTGAATAGACTATTGATGTACCAGAAAGTGCAGATCGTAAAAGAAGAACTTGGTTCACCAAAGTCATCCTTGTTCTTATAACGGAAGAGCAGACCATCTTTGCTCAATTCCCTTCCTATGGCCTGAACGGTCCTGACATATCTAGTGTCTTTTGCATCTATGAAACCAAAGTTTTCCATCAGCAGCACTGATGCATCAAGGTCTGCGGAGCCGTAAGATTGGGTATAAGCACCAACCTTTTCATTCCACGCCTTTTCGTGGATCTCGTTCTTGATCTGGTTCCTCAACTTTCGCCATCTGTCCAGTTTGGAAGTTTTACCGAAAAGTTGAGAGACTTTGATCGCTTTATCGATGGCTACCCAACAAAGCACTTTAGAAAAGGTAAAATGTCGGTTCTCGGTCCTGAACTCCCAAATTCCCTTATCAGGCTCTTTCCAATGGAGTCCTACGACCCAGGCGACGCCTTTTGTTAACGTCCAAAGCTCTTCACAGTTCTCTATATCGGCGCTGAACCGGGAAACCTGCTGATGGATAACGTCCATCAAGATGCCGTATATATCGTTTTGTCTTTGAAGATAAGCAGCATTGCCTACTCTTACCGGACTCGAGCCTTCATAGCCAGAAAGATGGGATAGGAAATATTCCGTAAGCGTCTTTTCCTTGTTGATACCGTACATGATCTGTAGCTTCTCATCTTTGTCCGGTATTAGGTCCAGGATGAATTTCATGAAACGTTGAGCCATCTCATCATGGCCCAGCTCGGTTACAACCTTGATTACCATGGACGCATCGCGGATCCAGCAGAACCGATAATCCCAGTTCCTTACTTCACCTATGGTTTCCGGTAAGGAAGTGGTCGCCGCCGCCAATACTGCACCTGTTTTATCATAACTGAGCATCTTTAAGGTCAGTGCACTGCGTTTGATCGGTGCTTCATAATGATCGAACTTAGGGGTTCTTTTGATCCAATTGAGCCAATACACCTTTGTCCGTTCCATTTCCAGATAGATACTTGAAATATCAGGTTTTACGATCTTTTCATTATAAGTGATCAGGAAGAAGAGGTTTTCTTCTAGCCTGATCTTCTTACCTTGAGCAATCTTTTCTTTTTGTGCATTGGTATACAGGAAAAGCGTATCAAAACTATCACCTTCCGTCAGGTTGACGATGAAGTCCTTTTTAAGATATTGAATGGTTTCGCCGCTGGCATATTCTAGTTTAGGTTGATAGTCGACCTTGATCTCAGGCTTTCCGGATATCAATTTTACGAACCTGATGATCTCCGGCGGTTTGTGATAGTTTCCATTTTTTTTATGATAACGCGGCAGGAAATCAATGACCTCGAAAACATCATCGTCCCGGGAGAATGTGGTCTTAAGTAAACTGGTATCCGGGATGTATTCCTGATCGATATGATAATCTTCATCTACCAGGAACTGGAAATGTCCACCTTTTTCCTCATCCAGTATTTTGGCAAAGACCGATGGTGAGTCAAACTCCGGCAGGCAACACCAGTCCAGACTTCCTTTGTCATCTATCAGTGCGGCCGATCGACAATTCCCTACGATACCATGGTTCAAGTTCTTCATTTTCATCTATAATTAGCGGATTAGAATATTTTTTTTTTAAATTAACGAAAATATTTTTCCCCACTGTTATGAGCAAAACAATTATCGTATCAAACAGATTACCCTTACAAATTTTGTGTGAAGGTAGCGAAATAGAAGTAAAACAAAGCGTAGGTGGTCTAGCGACCGGCATGAAGTCTGTACATCAGGATGGCAACGGGATATGGATAGGTTGGTCTGGATTGACCGATGAAGAGATCGACGTTGAGATAGAAAGTCAGGTAGACGAAGCCTTAAAAAAGGCCAAATGTGAACAGGTAAGGCTAACGCAGGAAGATGTGGACAAATATTACCTGGGCTTCAGCAATCGTGTTCTGTGGCCATTGTTCCATTATTTCCTGGAGTTCACAGAATTCGACCATTACTCCTGGCAGGTCTATGAAAGCGTCAATCGGAAGTTCGCTGATGTGATCATCGACCAGATGGAAGAAGGCGATATGGTCTGGGTACATGATTATCAACTTTTACTCGTGCCCGGAATGGTCAAAGAAGCAAGACCAGATATTACGATAGGTTTCTTTTTACATATACCTTTTCCATCTTATGAGATATTCAGGACATTCCCTAAGAGAAGAGAGCTATTGGAAGGTATGTTGGGAGCGGACCTTCTGGGTTTCCATACCTATGATTATGAACGCCATTTCCTGAGTTCCGTAAAAAGGATCCTGCGGAAGGATGTGAACTTCAGCAAGATCATCTATGGCGAAAGATTGATCAAGGTCGATTCCTTTCCGATGGGTATCGATTATGATAAGTTCTACAATACGGCAAAAGAACATCAGGAACAAAAAGAAAAGGAAAAATCTGAACTACAACGTAGGCTGGATACGCATTTAGGAACCGGTGATGATATCAAGATGGTATTGTCCATCGATCGACTGGACTACACGAAAGGGATTCCTAACAGGATCCGGGCTTTTGAGTATTTCCTTGAAAAATATCCTCAATACAACGAAAAGATAAGATTGATCATGCTCGCCGTACCTTCGAGAACTTCGGTTCCCCAATATCAAAGGCTTAAAAGCGAGACTGATGAGCTCGTAGGAAGGATCAATGGTAAGTTCTCCACTGTAAGTTGGACGCCTATTTGGTACTTCTATCGCACCATGCCGTTCGATAATCTCATCGACCTTTATACTTCCTCTGATGTGGCCTTTATTACGCCGGTTCGCGATGGAATGAACCTGGTGGCCAAGGAATACGTGGCTACGCGAACCAAGCGGGATGGCGTTTTGATACTAAGCGAAATGGCCGGAGCGGCCAATGAGATGAACGAAGCATTGCTCATCAACCCTAACAACTTTGAGCAAATGGCGGATTCACTGAAACAAGCCCTGGAAATGCCACTAGAAGAACAAACCCAGCGAATGAAACATCTCCAAAAAAGGCTTTCGCGTTACAATGTGGAAAAATGGGGCAAGGAGTTCATGAAAGCACTGGTTGAAACCCGCAACATAGCCAAGGTCACCCAGGCTGAACGAATGAACGATGCGATCATGGATAAGATGATGAAAAAGATAGGATCATCTAGGAAAACGCTCATGCTCCTGGATCATGATGGAACCCTGGTAGGTTTCACCGATCAGCCTCAATACGCTTCACCGGACAAGGCATTGTATGAAATATTGGATAAGCTCCAGTCTCATGACAAACTTGACATCGCCATAGTTAGTGGTAGAAGTAAGGATGACCTTGAGAAATGGTACGGCGACAAGAACTATCACCTTATTTCTGATCATGGCGTTTGGATGAAGAGAGGTAATGAAGATTGGCAGATGATGGAACAGCTTGATACCGACTGGATCAATGAGATCCATCCGGTTTTAGAAACTTTCGTAGACAGAACACCGGGAACGTTCATTGAACAAAAGAACTATTCCCTGGCATGGCATTACAGGAACGCCGATCCAGAAATGGCCCAACAAAGAGCTATTGAGCTCAATACCGTTTTAACCAGTTTTATCTCCAATACGGACCTAAGTGTCATAGAAGGCAATAAGGTATTACAGATCAAGAGCAATAAGGTGAACAAAGGTAGGGTCGGTAATTCCTTATTAGGTCAGATGGGTTATGATGAGGTTTTCGCCATTGGTGATGACTGGACGGATGAGTTCATGTTCGAAGAGCTCCCTAAGGATAGCTTTACGATAAAAGTAGGGATAAGGAAAACAAAAGCGCGATATTTTATCAAGGACCAGCAACAAGTAAGGCAATTATTGAGAAGATTTGCCAGTGAATTGTAGTGTCTGAACAGGTTAACTTTCTTGTGAATCTTCAGCTGAACCTTGTTGTCCTTTATTCTTTCCAAGATATTGGGACCTGTTAGAGCTACGATAATCCTTAGCAGCCTTGTCCACTTTATTCTCCTTAGCTTCCTCCTGATCTTCGTTCTGTCGTTTCATTTCCTCACCTATCTGAGCAGATGCTCTGAAGGAAGTGATCATTTGGTTCAGCATATCACTACCAGCTTCTGGCGAATTAGGTAGGAGAATCAAGTTAGAATTGTTTTGTTCTCCCACGGATTGCAATGTATCGTAGTGCTGTGTGACAACGATGAGCGCTGATGCTTCTTGAGAGTTGATGCCCACATTGTTCAATACGTCCACGCTTTCTTCCAGACCACGTGCGATCTCGCGTCTCTGGTCGGCGATACCCTGACCTTGTAGACGTTTGCTCTCAGCTTCAGCCCTGGCTTTAGCAACGATCTTTATCCGTTCAGCTTCTGCTTCAAATTCTGCAGCGGTCTTTTCTCGTTCTGAGGCATTGATCCGGTTCATGGAATCTTTTACCTGCTGATCGGGATCGATATCCGTGACCAGGGTTTTAATGATATCATAACCATAGTCCAGCATTGAGTCGTTGAGCTCCTCTTTAACCGCATTGGCGATATCGTTCTTTCTTTCAAATACATTGTCCAGTTTCATCTTGGGGACTTCGGCACGGACAACATCGAAAACGTAAGAAGTGATCTGGGCTCTTGGACTTTCTAATTTATAGAAAGCATCATAGACCGAATCGGTCATCACGCGGAACTGGACGGATACTTTGAGCCTTACGAACACATTATCCTTGGTCTTGGTCTCCACGTTCACATCTAATTGTTGTACTTTGAGGTTTATCCTTCCGGCGATCTTATCTATCACTGGAATCTTAAAATGAATACCGGAATTCCTGAAGTATTGGAACTTCCCGAAACGTTCTATAATAGCTGCTGTTTTCTGCTTGACGATGAAAAAGGTGAGAAAGAAAAGAACGCTTAAAACGATTACTATACCTATGATGATGTACATAATACTAATTTTTAGTAAAATTACTCAAAAACATCCTAATGTGATCTCATCAAATTATAAAATCATCTTATCTGAAAAATATCATCTGGTTGATGATTTGATGATGTTTACTACAGAAAAGGGGGAAATCAGAAAATACATCAGTATCATATTATCAACTAAATTGATCGAGGTAAAGCGCTCTTATCTGTTGTAAGGCGATCTCAGTTGACCTGAAAACTGTCCAAGATCTTGTCGCCGGTAGCCTTAAAATTGGCAAATTCAGCAAGTGGACTACTAACGGACACGACATAGGCATATTTTCCATCCAACAGCACACGCTGGACCGACAAGACGTCCGCATTCTCTAACTCAGCTTTGACCGTCATCGACCTAAATTCATAGCCATTTACTTCACCGGAACCTTTCTTTAATATCTGTATATCGGATTGAGCGTTACTGTACATTTTCTCAAAGAATTGCTGAATCTGGTCCAAAGTAGCATTCTTACCGGTCATATCAAGTTTTGAAGCCTGGACGCTCTTAGCTTCGTCAGATTCTTTATCAGCGGATATCTCAAATAAAACGGATTGCACCATTGGATTCTGCGGATTTTCTTTTTTCTTTTTTTCAATATCGACTACTTCCCATCCCACAGGGTGTTTTATGGTAACATCATCAATTTCGTGATCTTTCATTTCTTGTGAAAAACCCACAAGGTTTAAAGCGATAAGGAATAGAAAAGTGGTAACTATGCGTGACATTATCAATAGATTTTAATTTCAAAATTAGCAGATCATCCTATAAATAACAAAAAGTATCCACTATTTCTTTACGGCAACCTTGTAAGTGGAAAGGCATCTTTCCCTGGCCATCTTATGATCGACCATAGGTTCAAAATACTCATTCGTACCAACTTCCGGCACCCAATATTTGATGAACTGCTTTTCCTTATCAAAACGTTCGGTCTGTGTCCACGGATTGAAAACCCTAAAATATGGAGCAGCATCAACACCACTGCCGGCAACCCATTGCCAACCTCCAACATTGGAAGACAGCTCAAAATCCAACAACTTTTCAGCAAAATAACGTTCGCCCCAACGCCAGTCGATCAGTAAATGCTTACACAGGAAACTTCCCGTGATCATCCGTAAACGATTATGCATCCAGCCGGTATTGTTAAGCTGACGCATGCCAGCATCGACTATGGGATAGCCTGTATTTCCTTTTTTCCAACGCTCGAACTCATCTTCGTCATTTCGCCACTCGATATCATCGTATTCTGGTTTAAACGACTTTTCAGGCGTTTTGGGATAATGATACATAATCGATTTGTAGAACTCTCTCCATATCAGTTCGTTCAGAAATGTATCATCCTTTGCTTCTAGCGCTGTTTTTATTACTTGCCGATAACCGATCGTCCCAAAGCGTAAATGCGGACTTAATCGCGACGTACCTTCCATCGCCGGAATATCACGCGTATCATCATAGTTGTTGATCAATTGATCCGTTAAGTTATGATCAGGAACTTTCATAGATGAACTTTCAAACCCCATTTCGTTAAGCTCAACATTAGGAAGCTTTTTGTTCTTGTACAAATTATCAAGCAGGTCTTCAGAATTTGATACCTGAAGATCGTGACCTTTAAACATTTTTTTCCACTGCTTCATGTAAGGTGTAAAAACCAAATAGTAACCACCTGATTGCTTTTGTACTTCTGTAGGATGAAAGATCACCTGGTCTTTATATGCTTTGAAATCGGCTGAAAAAGAACTTGCAAGCTCTTTTATTTCCTCATCGCGTTGCGTGGCATAAGGTTCGTAGTCCTCATTTGTATATATCGCCTCAACATTATTATCGGTAAGCAGTCGTTTGAAAATTTCCTGAGGATACCCATAATAAACAGCGATAGATGTTTGGTTTTGCTCCTGTAGTTGCTTTCTTATTTTTTGTAATTCCTCATGTATAAAATTGACACGTGCGTCATCCTTAGGTAGCGGATCCAGGATATGCCTATCAAATATAAAAACGGGAAGTACAGGATAACCAGACTCCAGCGCTTTCTGCAATCCTACGTTATCCCGTAATCTTAAATCCCTTCGATGCCAAAAAATAGAGATCTTATCGGCCATCTTAGCTAATGTTTAGCGATGACATTCCACCATCTAACCCGATGACCTGACCGGTCATCCAGGAACTTTTATCTGTTAGCAGATAAGTGGTCATTTCTGCGATATCAGCCGCTTCAGCTACTCTTTTTAGCGGATGACGGGCATCCATCTTTTCTTTTTTCTTATCGTTTCCTAATAATTTATTAGCCAGTGGCGTATTAGTCAACGACGGAGCAATGACATTTACTCTAAAATTAGGTGCATATTCAGCTGCTAGAGACCTAGCAAAACCTTCAATAGCACCTTTTGCTGCCGCCACACTTGTATGGAACGGCATTCCGGTTTGTACGGCGACCGTGCTGATGTAAACAATGCTCGCCTGATCAGATGCTTTGAGCTTGTCCAGTAAAGCCTGAGTCGTATCAACTAATTTTAAGAAATTGATTTTCATATCATCTTCAAAAACATTGGAACGCATCATTTTAAAGGGTTTTAAATTGATAGTTCCAGGTAAATATAATAATCCATCTAATTGATCTGGTAGGTCCAGGTTTGAGATATCATCTTCTAATACGTCAAATTCGTGATGGGTAACATTGAGTTCTGCCAAATCTCCTTTCTTTCTGGACGCAACGTTGACGTTGTAGTCATTTTGCAGACGCTTTGCTGTTTCGTAGCCAATTCCTGTACTTCCTCCAACTAATAGTATGTTCTTGCTCATATCATTTATTTTTATTTGATTTCTGCTTTTTTTCTAAACAATTCGTTCATTTTTTCTTCTCTAGCTTTAAATATCTTGTTCAACTGAGGTCGCACCATAATAGGATGGACGAGCTCACCAAGGATACCGAACGGCATTTGATACCTAACTTGATCTTCGATGAGCACACCCTTATCATTGGGATGCAGGATATGGGTATGATGCCATATCTTGTACGGACCAACCAGTTGTGTGTCCACGAAATAGTGCGGTTCCTGAACGTGGTTGATTTCCGTGACCCATTTCGTGGTAAAACCTTTGAACGGCGTTACTTTATATTCGATCAATTGCCCGGGATAAATAGGCTTGTCTATCTCTGACTGCACTTCAAAATGCATATCATCCGGAATGATCCTGGGTAAATTATCAGCCGAAGATAAAAAAGCCCAGGCCTCTTTCTGACTGATGGGCAATTGATGCGTTTGATGTATAGAATAAAATTTCATTTAAACAAAAATAGGCATCCACTTGTTCAGCATAAAAGCAAATTAGTTAAACAAGTGTTATTGTTTAATTCCCATATCTTGAACTTAGCTAATAATCGAAAAATCAATAATTAAACCGTACTTTTGCAACTTTTAAAGTACTAACATGAAATTAAGAAACATCGCCATCATCGCCCATGTCGATCATGGCAAAACGACACTTGTAGATAAGATCATGCACCACTGTAAGCTGTTCAAACAGCATGAGGATAAAGGCGATCTCATATTAGATAATAACGATCAGGAGAAAGAACGCGGTATCACCATCACCTCGAAGAACGTGAGCGTGATGTATAAGGATACTAAGATCAACATCATAGATACGCCAGGTCACGCCGATTTTGGCGGTGAAGTAGAGCGTGTGCTGAACATGGCCGATGGTGTCTTATTATTAGTTGATGCCTTTGAAGGACCCATGCCACAAACGCGTTTTGTCCTGCAAAAGGCCATCGCGCTTGGCCTAAAACCTTGCGTGGTCGTCAATAAAGTAGATAAGCCTAATTGTAGACCGGAAGAAGTACACGAAAAGGTGTTCGACCTGATGTACGAACTAAATGCTGAAGAATGGCAACTGGATTTCCCATCGGTCTATGGTTCCGCCCTGAACAACTGGATGAGCGAAGATCCTAATGAGCAAACCGATTCGATCGAACCACTATTGGAGATGGTCCTTGAACACGTAGAATCGCCAAAGGTAAAGGATGGTAATTTACAAATGCTGATCACCTCGCTGGATTTCTCCAACTATACGGGAAGAATCGCCATAGGTAGGATACAGCGCGGAACCATCAGAAAGAACCAGCGCGTCACCCTAATTAAAAGGGATGGAACGAACTACAAGACCAATGCTAAGCAATTGTTCAGTTTTGTAGGACTTGGAAAGAAAGAAGTAGAGGAGCTACAGGCCGGCGATATTTGTGCTGTGGTAGGATTAGATGATTTTACCATAGGCGATACCATTGCTGATGCTGAAAAACCAGAAGCAGGAGGAAGCATTAGAATAGATGAGCCTACTATGAGCATGCAGTTTACTATTAACAATTCACCCTTTTTTGGGCAAGAAGGAAAGTTTGTGACTTCCCGCCATTTGAAAGATAGATTGTTCAAAGAACTGGAAAAGAACCTGGCGTTACGTGTGGAAGAAACCAACGATGCTGATAAGTTCACCGTATTTGGTCGAGGTGTAATGCACTTATCGGTCCTGATCGAGACGATGCGTCGTGAAGGATACGAGCTGCAAATAGGCCAACCGCAGGTCATCATTAAAGAGATAGACGGTCAGGAATGTGAACCCGTGGAAGAACTTTACATCGACCTGCCGGAGCATTTATCGGGTAAGGCCGTGGAAATGGTGACACAAAGAAAAGGACAAATGCAGAACATGGAAACCCGTGGCGAAAGGATGTTCATTACCTTTGATATCCCGTCACGTGGTATCATAGGATTGAGGAACCTATTGCTTACTGCTACTGCTGGTGAGGCCATCATGAACCATAGATTCAAGAACTTCCAGCCCCATTTTGGCCCAATTGCGCAACGACTGAACGGTTCATTGATATCGATGGAACAAGGAAAAGCTATTCCGTATTCTATTGATAAATTGCAAGACCGCGGTAGGTTCTTTGTTGACCCGGGTGATCCTATTTATGAAGGTCAGGTCATTGGCGAAAACAACCGTCAAGATGATATGACGATCAATGTAACTAAAACAAAAAAGTTGTCTAATGTAAGAAGTGCCGGCGCCGATGATAAAGCGAAAATCGCCCCGGCGAAAAAATTCACTTTAGAGGAAGCTTTAGAATACATTCAGAAAGATGAATACGTAGAAGTTACGCCTAAGAGTATCCGTTTACGTAAGATCTATTTAAAAGAAGTAGACCGGAAGCGGTATGGCGCTTAGGGGTTTTTTGATAAATGAACATTCGATCAATTGTACTCCACCATTGAATAATACGGATAGCGATTGATCATTTCAGCCCCTTTTAAGGACTTAAGCTCGATAAGAAAATGGCTGGCTACGATATGCGCATCCATTTCCTCAATCAGGTGAATTACAGCTTCCGCCGTGCCGCCGGTTGCGAGCACATCGTCATGCATCAAAACGTTTTCATGCGGATGAATGGCATCGGTATGAATTTCTAGTTCATCTTGACCATATTCCAGGTCATAGCTCATGGAGAGCGTATTATGAGGTAATTTCCCTTTCTTTCTGACGGGTACGAATCCTGCATCCAGCTTTTGGGCGAGCATGGGTGCCAGGAAAAATCCTCTCGATTCGATACCGATGACCTTATCGATATTTTGGCCGCCCAACTCAACCACAAAGCGATCAATAACGCGGTCGATCACCTTAGGTTCGAGGAACAACGGCGTGATATCGCGATAAACAATACCTCTTTTAGGAAAGTCCTTGATGTCACGGATATATTCTTTGACTTCTTTCATGATGATTTAATTGTAAGCAATATTAAGAAATAGATGTGAGATTGCAGATGTGAGACTAAAGAATTGTGACCTTCCCTAAATAGGGTTGACCGTTTTTTATATACTTTACAGCAAAAATTTTGATAGGTATTACATAGGAATGACATCTGATATACAAAAAAGATTAAAGGATCATAATTCAGGAAAAAGTAAATCTACAAAGCCTTATAAATCCTGGGGAGTCATTCATAAAGAGAATTTTCAAGATAGAGTAGAAGCCAGAAAAAGGGAGAAATATTTAAAAACTGCAGCAGGTAGAAGATGGAGCAATCAAAATATTCACCCTAAATAGCAGAAATATCTTGTAGTTGCTATTAAAAATTTATATTTGCAATCTATCAATCATAGAAGTTAGAATTGAGATTTTAGATACTAGATAATTTTAAACCTTTCAAGATTTAATAATTTAAAATCTATAATTCAAAATTCTGAATTTAAAAAGGCCTCGTGGCGCAACTGAATAGCGCATCTGATTACGGCTCAGAAGGTTGCAGGTTTGAATCCTGCCGAGGTCACT
>Ga0209937_1000098_pt1 | contig 29066 bp, 35 predicted proteins | sample SalPon1_B_H2O_MG_FD_185699 | JGI IMG/M metagenome (GOLD analysis project Ga0209937, IMG submission 185699) | Salt pond water microbial communities from South San Francisco under conditions of wetland restoration - Salt Pond MetaG R1_B_H2O_MG... | ecosystem: Environmental > Aquatic > Non-marine... | reverse complement strand
AATGAATAAACAAACAAATTCAAATCCATGTTATCTACCTTTTTACAAAGTTTTTTTAGACTGGAACGGTGATGTAAGAATATGCTGTAACGATTGGGCGCGTAATCAAGAAAGTCTAGGTAATATTTACAAGAGAGATTTTGCAGATATCTGGATGAGCGAAAAGTTTATAGATATAAGGAAAAAATTAAGTAAAGGGGATAGAAATAAATTAGAAGCCTGTAAAAACTGTAATATAAACGGAATTCAGCAGGGCAAGGACAGTTTGAATATATGGCAAAACCTCTTGTAATTAGCACAAACGGATTAAAGACAGATTTTGAAGAATGTCCGTCACCTAGACTGCTTGATATTTTAAAAAAGTATTATCAAGGCAAAGTTTTCACAAACGACAAAGTATCTGGCGCTTTAGATTTACAAATAATCGAACATGTGTGCTGTTTAGACAAAAAATCTCAAATTAAATATAATCCAAACATTCCTTTAGTAGTACATCACACTGAAGGCGATCCGAAGTATTTTCAAAATATAGAAGAAGTAGAAAAGCATGGCGTGTTCTTGCATAGTTCCTATGGACTAGAAAAGGGAAACTTTTTTAGTTATTGGCAGTATGATTACTTAAGGGCCATAGAAAAATTGAATATACGTGTGAATAGTAGGAATAATTTTATTCCACGTTTCCTTTGTCTTAATGGTCGTCCTGACACTCACAGATATTTTGTGTTACAATACCTGAAAGATATTGGTTATATAGATAAAGGTTTGATTAGTTTACTTAATAGATATAATCAATTTGAAAATTCTTTTCTCTATGAAAACTTTAAAAATTTATATGAAGGAGATACAAATTTTATAGACCGGTTGTATAAAAATAAAAAGGTTTTAGAATTAGATATAACGAATAACAAGTTACATCAAGATGATAGGAGTCATTTTAGAAAAATCTATAAAAATACCAGTGTAAGTTTGGTAACAGAAACATACGCAGACGAAAGACCAGGCTGTTTTATTACAGAAAAAAGTTGGAAACCAATTGCAAATATGCATTTTCCTATTTGGATTGCTCAGAAAGGTATAGTTTCTGCATTTCGAGAAATGGGATATGATGTATTTGATGATTTTATAAATCACGATTATGACAAAACATCTATTTCTAAAGAACGATGGATAGGCGCTATTGATTCTATGTGTGCTTTTTTAAGCAAAATTGAACAGATGAACTTTCAAACACGACTAAAACTTCAACATCGTCTATTAAATAATCAAAATAGGTTCTTTGCAAAAAGAATTACACAGCAGGAAGTAGAAAGTTGGCTATGAGAAAATTTTACCTTTTTGGAGGATGCAGTTTTACAGACATGCACGATTCCTGGGCACGACAAATTGAAACAGATATAATAAACAATCCCAAATCCTCAAAAAACTGTGCAAAATCAGGCGCTGGCAATGATTTTATTGGTAGTGCTGTACTTCATCATGCTCTAAAAGCAGAAAAACAGGGATTTATTCCTGATATTTCTATTATGTGGTCGTGTCCTAGTAGATATGAAGTTCCGCTTTCTCAAAAAGAAACGCCTTTTGTCTCAGAATTATTCAACACTAATACCGATAACCATAATGATTTCAATCCAGGTACATATTTCGAAAACTTTTTTGGCAAGATAGACCGGACCACATCAGACAATTGGTGGTTAATGCAATGTTCCAAGGTTACATCAAAAACAGAATGGTCAAATATACCAAAAATTGATAAAGAATATGTAAAGACATTTGAATACTTCCAGGAATATTTATGGAATCGAAATTATCAATGGTACTCTACTTTAAAGTCTATATTCCTGATGCAAAACATCTGTAAAACCAAAAATTGGAATTATCGTTTTATGGTGCATAGAAACGGCTTTGGAGAGTATAGACAAACCTGCAGTCCGCAATTCGAAACTATTCAAGATGAAATCGACTGGGATAATTTTATATTCACTGATAACAAAGACGGTGGGTTAAGAGAGTATACGCTTGCAACAGTTAATACCTGGGATGACGGGTACGACAATCATCCTAGTAAAGAGGCTCATTCAAAATTTGTTTATGATTTCTTGTTACCAAACTTTCCTGGAGAGTACAATTGATTACTCTCTACTATCAAACTGATATTCGAATACCCAATTCAATACCCTATCATTTAAGGAGTACAGAAGAGTACAATTTTAAAAGCGTAAAACCTACGTTTATATCAGAATATTCGTCTTATCTTAAAATTCCTGTTAGAAAGGTAACTAAAGAAACATACAAAGGTGAAAAAGCATTCTATCATATCGAAATTGATTGGATTGATCAAGCAACTATTTGGCAAAATGTTTTTACATGGATAGATAATGATGTTTTAGAATTATTGCAAAATACAAATTCAAAACTGAATCTTCTTCTTTGGTTTCCAAATGAAGGATTTCCTTTAAGTTTTCCAAGATTTATAGATATCATTGATTACTGTTTAAAAGAATTAAGAATACCCGATAAGAAAGTATTCTTTGTTTTCGGCGATCTAAACATTCAAAAAAACTATAGAAAATATGAAAAAAACGGTTACAATAAAATTAATGTACACGGTCTAAACTCTTTCGAAGCAACTTACCATAACGAATGTGGAATTTTAGAAAAAGAAGGCCACGGCACAACATTTGTTAGTGAGCAGGAACGCATCGAAGATTTATACCAAACTAAGAACAAGCGTTTTATTTTCAAAAATGCTAATCCTCGTGACCATAGAATATACTTTGCCGCAGAATTAAAAAGACGAGGACTACTAGAATCAGCCTATTTTAGTTGGTTAAATAGGTACCACGATCCCAAACTAGAAAATTGTAGAAATATTATAAAACAATACTGTGAAAATGCTAAATTTACCAATAAAATACTTCGTAATGCCGAAGAGTTTTTGTCAAATGCTCCTTACATTATAGATTATGATAAGGATACTATAGCACAAGATCTAAACCAGAGAATTCTCATACCTGACCACTTTAGAGATAGTTATTTTTCGTTCGTAACAGAAACAACATATGATAATTCACAACAAAACGTTTTATTTGTCACAGAAAAAATATACCAACCTATGGTTCAATATCATCCTTTTATTGTTGCTGCTTGTCCTGGTTTTCTTGGATATTTAAGATCTTGCGGATACGAAACGTTTCCGGAATTATTTGACGAGTCTTATGATAAAGAACAAAATCTCAAATTGAGAACAAAATCGATTATTGATAATATTCAAAACGTTGTTAACATGCCGGAGAAAAAACTACATGATATCTATTACAGCGACTATTTTCAAGATAAGTTAATTCATAACAGAAACTTGTTTTTCAGCCTTAATGGAAAGAAACAATGGTTAGAAACTTTTACATGGCTAGATAAAAATGCAAGATAGTCAAATGATATACGATAAGGGGTTTGATGCTGTTCACATTATCGGTCTACATGATAAAAAAATCAAAAAACAGATACTTAAAAAATTACCTAACAATGCTGCGTTTATTAATACAACTTGGATAGAATTAGACTCCGATCTCAAAAGAATAATACAAAATCAACCTGATCAAGCAATATGTTATAGCACTGTGGATTGGGAAAATAGAATATGTAGGCAAGAACCTAATAACTATATTAAAGAAAACATCAAAAATTTAACATACTTTGGAAATTACAAAGACGGCTGCTATTTTAATTTTTGGATGGACTTTGTTTATGAAAATATAAAAAGTTTTGAACAGTTTAATTACACAGATATACACGATGATACAAAAGTTTTTATGTGTCTTAACAGAAAGCCGCATGAGCATAGAATCGAATTGGTAAAAAAATTATACGACAATAATTTAGGTGATAAAGGGTACATAAGTTTAGGAAAACATCCAAAGCCTGTACCGTGGGATTACAAAGATTTATCTGTTCCTATTACTTTGCAAAATGATATAAAAAATCTAGAAGGCGATTTGGCCGTAGCAGGAGATGCCGGAGGGATTACCAACGACATTACTGGTCTTGGTTCGTCCGAGTATTGGAATTCGCATTTTTTAAACATTGTTACTGAAACTACTGTGCATACAGATGTTTTTATTAGTGAAAAGACTTTCAAACCTATTGTAGGAATGCGTCCTTTTGTGGTTCTCGGAGACGATGCCGTTTACGAAAAATTACACGAATGGGGATTTGATACATTCGATGATATTCTTGGTAAAGGTTATTTGGGAAAATATCACACAGATAGAATAGACTGGATCGTTGGAATAATTGAAGACCTAAAGAGAGAAAATCTAAATTTGCTCTTTAAAAAACTTCTGCCAAGATTAAAGGAAAACAAACGACTTTTCCTAGAAGTGGCTAAACAAAATAGACAAAAAATGTCAGACTTTGAAATATAAAAATATTGCTCAATAAGATGTGCTAATTATTTCTATCGGTTATAACTTGCGGATTACGTGGCAGATCTTTTAATATTTCTCGGTTATAGTCTAATATATCTAGCATATCAAGATACATATCGTTAAGCTCCTCTAGTGTTTTAGAATTAATAAAATCTATTAATGTAAATATTTCAATTAATCTGTCGGTATGATTTTCAATCTGATCATATTTTTCTGACCAGTACTTGCTAAAAGTTTTAAAACCAAATTTTTTCAAATATTCCAGCGTATTTGGTGGCGCAACTAGAATAAAAGGCTTACGGAAGTTAATTGCATCGAGTGTCTTTTCAGAAAAATTTCCGGTTGGCTGAGCAAACCTAGTTTCGTTTATAATACATACAAAACACGGATCAAAGGTTTCTTTATACTTTTTTACATTAGGTGCTGGAAAAGGTAGGTTAGATATATAAGTTCTATTTTTTTTATTTACTTTGATAACAGTCGCTGGAAAATCTAGTTGGAATGTTTTGCTGTTCAGTATTTTATTATTCTCATTAAGATGGTGAAAATCTAGATTATTTTCCAACCAATTGTTTTCAATATTCCAGTCTGTATCAGAATTGTACCACCAGCTATAGTTTCCTGATTTATCTGCAAGATAACACATTATAATATGCCTATGTATTGTGTATCGACCATTACCGCACCAAAACTTTTTTGTAATAGTTTTTACTTCATTTAAATCATAAGTAATATAACTCTTAGCAGATAAACGTATAAAAATGTCTCTACATTGCATTTTTATAAAAGGATATCTTTGTCCTAAAAATTCAGACAACTTATAATCGCAATGATTTAAGGTAATAGATCCTATTTTTTTACCTAATTGATTGATGCTGTCTAGCTCAGCAGATCGCAGATTTTGGCTATAATTTAATTTGGAATGAAATTCAGAGTAGTAATCTAAATTAAATTCTTTTCCTTTAAAATAATAGGAAGCAGGCTCGTATAAAAAAATTTCCACATGCCTTTTTGCTAATTTTTTATAGATTTTTGGATCTTGATTTAAAAATGCAAAATCTATATTACCTATGTCGAGGTAAACAAAATATGTATTTTGTATATTTTTTAAAAAGGTGAGGTTTTTGATTGTTTTTATTGAATTAGTCTTATTGCAGGGTAGAGATTTTGACGGTAAGTTTGCGTAACATAAATCCTGCGTAGACATTTTAGTTTATGTTCCTGTTATTTGAAGAGTGTATCTCGGTTCTACACCTATGTTCGCAGCAAAGTGGGGTTCATCACAGTCCCACACAACATAGCTACCTGCATTGTAATTTACAACTGCTTTGTTAGCTATATCAAAATAATGACCGATCTTCCAATCTTCTAAGAATACAACTGCTCTCTTTACCTTAGATCTAGGAATCTCAAAAACTGCGCAGTATCTTTCAAAATGATCGACGTGAGTAGGCATTATGTCATTTGTGTCCATTCTGTAAAACACAAAGCCAGGATTGTTAAGATTTAAACTACGGGCAATCTTCCAAACCCAGTCAGGCATAGGATTTTTGCCACCATACATTGCACCGGTAAAACTTTCGTGCGTATAACCCATATCTTGCCATTTTTTTATTTCTTCTGCCTTTGCAAATTGTTTTACGTAAGCAAAGTCCTTATAGTCTTCTCCCCAGGTAGGCAAAATTTCTCCTGTAATTATTGTCATTTTTGTCTTTCCGTGTCTAGTGTTACGCAATGAAACCCGCCGCCTAGTGTTCTTTGGTGTCTCATCGGCAGCATCGCACATTTTATACCATGTTTTTCTAATTCTTTTCTTAAATTATTTTGATGTTTTTCTAGCACTACTAGATTTTCATTTATAGAAAATAGATTCATATTTATCCACCTGCTTGCGTTGCAATACCCTGGATAATGCCCTATATCGTATGGTTTCGGAGCCCAGATTGCACCCCAATAGCAAAATGGTTTTGGTAATTCTTCCTTAGATTTTATTCTTTCTGGATTTAATAACATTAATCCTTCTCTTAAAAAAGCAACAGTAGAATCAATGTGCATATATGAATATACATTTTCTAAAGTATGTACTCTAACGGAAGGACCAAGAAGATTCTGAAGAGATTCTGCGCCTTTTTTATTACCGCTGTTACTTACAAGATATAATATATCTTGATTTGCCTTAATTATGTTAGCAGCATCAAAACTAGGAGCAATCTCCTGTAAAGCAAGAGTGTCGGGGTCTCCTACACAATCTAGATTATATAAATCGTCATGGTCATAGGCAGGAATCACAGTGAGATTTTTTAGATGTGATTCAAATGCTTGATATTCTGTTTGTCTGCACTGTATAGGCATCGGAGTAGCATAGGATTTATCGCCGTAAACTAGCACAGAATCTCTTGGACAGTAATTGTAATAGTTTGGATTGTTATCGTTTGGTCTTACAACTTCTACGTTTTCTTTTTTTAGAAAATCACAAAAAATTTCAAGATCTTCGTTGGCCTCTTCAATTACTTGAGTAGGATAATCGCCGGACTGGATATAAGAAATATCGTTTTTGTCAGCATAATTTACAGTACGCAGAGATATATCTAATGCGGGAATCTTCGCACCTGTGGCTGTGCCCACTACAACTTTTTTAAGAGTATCCCATTCGTTACTACTGAACATTAAAGATCTCTATTTTAGATAGATCCGGATAGTCTTGATATGACCATCTTCTGGGATCTGTAGCAATTGCTGCAGGCATTTTTTCTAAACCTAGTTCTGCTGTTTCCGGTGTCATGTAATAGTGGTAACCTACTGTGTCTATATTTTGTTTAGCCCATGGTATGTCAGGTAGCCTGCCATCATATCTCATTTTTAGTAACTTGTAGTATTCTGCTTCTGAATTAAGAAGTATGGCACCGCCTCTTCCGAGTCCGAGATGTTTTTGATACTGAAAACTCAAGCACATAAAAGTATCATGAATATATCCATTTTTTTGCCAGTGTACTGCAGCGTCGATTATATCATTAGTTATGTAATAGTAGTCTTGCCATTTGTTATCTTCAAATTGCCATTCTATGTCCAATTTTTCAAAAGTAAAAGGAATAGAAATATAAGTGTGTTTAGGAGAGACAGCATTTTTTATGTTTTTTAAACGTAAACATAATTCAATAGCATGAGTACAGCAATCTGTTGATACAGCAAAGGGCGCGTTGTAAAACTCAGCAATCTTTTTTTCAAATTGTATAACATTTTGGAAGCTCACAAAGTATTTAAAGTTAATCGCTTTTGCCTGTGTTAGTATTGAGCAAAATTAAATATTGCATAGGAGAAAAAAATGCAAATCGGATACATCGGAGTAGGCAAACTAGGACTGCCCTGCGCTGAAGAAATTGTTAAGAAAGGTCACACAGTAAGAGCATATGACATTGAGCCTCTTCCTAGTGATCTAGTTGAGTTTAAAACATCTATTAAAGCGTGTGTAAAAGATTGCGATATTGTGTTTGTAGCAGTACCTACACCTCACGATGCTGATTACGACGGTAGTAAGCCAACGCATCATTTGCCTCCAAAAGACTTTTCCTATGATACTGTAAAGTCTGTTCTCGAAGAAGCAAACCAGCATATGAACCGAAACCAACTGTTGGTACTAATTTCTACTGTGTTGCCGGGAACAACTAGAAAAGAATTTACTCCCCTTATAACTAATACAAAATTTGTTTATAATCCTTATCTCATAGCAATGGGATCGGTTGGTTGGGATATGGTTAATCCTGAAATGATTATGATTGGTACAGAAGATGGTTTAGAAACAGGTGATGCAAAACAGTTAAAAGAATTCTATGCTACTGTAATGGAAAATAACCCGGCTACAGTTGTGGGAACATACGACGAATGTGAGTGTATAAAGGTTTTTTACAATACTTTTATTTCTACAAAAATATCTCTAGTTAATATGATCCAAGACATAGCAGAAAAACAGAAAAATATAAATGTAGACGTAGTAACAGATGCACTTGCGAACTCTACAAAGCGCATAATGAGCCCGCAGTACATGACAGCAGGAATGGGCGACGGCGGCGCTTGTCATCCGAGAGACAATATCGCTCTCCGTTATATGACACAAGAGCTTGATCTAGGCTATGACCTATTCGATGCTATTATGAGTGCAAGAGAGATTCAAGCAAAAAATCTTGCTCTTGAATTAGTAAAGCATGCCAATGAAAATGATATGCCTGTATACATACACGGCAAAGCATACAAACCTCAAGTGCCTTACACAGACGGCTCATACAGTCTTTTAGTTGGACACTATGTACAAGAATCAGGAATAAAACCTACGTACATTGATCCCTACACTGGCGACGACTATCAACCTCAAGAACCTGGCGTATTTCTCATGGCACATTCTGCCTCGGTTACCTACGATTACACAGAAAATAAAACCAAAGACGAGATATACTGTGCTATTCCGCCTTTTAGTATTGTTGTAGATCCATGGAGAAAATTCTCAAGTTCGGTTAGTCGAGTAATTCATTACGGCAATACTAGGAAAAGATAACGTTTTAATATATAATAGTACTATGTATGACATTGTGTTTATATCCTACAACGAATCAAATGCAGAAAAAAATTGGGAGCTTTTAAAATCTCGTTATCCTTCCGCTAAAAGAGTAGATGGTGTAAAAGGAATACATCAAGCACATATCAAAGCGGCAAAAAAATGTTTTACAAAAATGTTTTGGGCAGTGGATGCGGACGCTGAATTGCTAGACGAATTTTCCTTTGATTATGAAGTAGATCAATACAACTTAGACACTGTTCATGTATGGCATTCTCAAAATCCTGTAAATGATTTGGTATATGGTTACGGAGGAGTTAAACTGCTTCCAAGAACAAAGACTCTAAAGATGGATACTTCCAAGCCAGACATGACAACTTCTATATCTGACAGTTTTAAAGCAATTGATCAAATTTCAAACATAACAGCGTTTAATACTGATTCATTTTCTGCTTGGCGATCTGGTTTTAGAGAGTGTGTGAAACTTGCTAGCCAGACAATAGACAGACAACTCAATACAGAAACTCTTGAACGCTTAGAAATATGGTGTAATCAAGGTGTAAATCGACCGTTTGGCATAGATGCTATAAAAGGCGCTAAAGAAGGTAGAAAATTCGGTGAAGAAAACAAAGACAACATTATTGAGTTACAGAAAATAAACGACTTTGAATGGATAAAAAAAGTGTTCGAGAAGAAATTGTATCATGATAGATAAAGAATCTGATTTTTATAATAGTCCTGCTGGACAGGAAATTTTAAAAAATATGTATTATGGTTGGGACGAAGAAATGAAGATCGTTCGCCAAATACAAAAATGCCAGCGCAACTGGGATCACGAAAAAGAAATTCATCCAGCTCTAATTGATTACCTGCTCTGGCATGCTGAAAATGCTCCTTCTAAACAGTGGGAAGCATACTATGATGTTTACTGGTGCGCAGATCGCAAGGTTTTAGAAGAATTATACCAATATACTTGGGGAACTACACACAATAGAAATCCTCCTTCTACTTGGCGAAATTCCCAAATGAATGCAAATTTATATATTTTGTTTGTTGCCAAAGAGCCAGAAACGAATTTGAATTGTCATGCCGACGGTAACATAAAAAAGAACAAAGACCTGGCAAGATGGGAAAATGCATATGTTAGTATCGGAATAGCTATGGGTTTAGTAATGAGAGCTGCTGCTAAATTAGGATTAGCAACTGGATGTAACAAAAGTCACGGCGATATGGACGGCAATGATTTTTGGGAAAGACGATTGGGAATATTAGACGAAGTAAAAGCAGGGACAAAAAAGATTGCTTACGGTATTGGTATTGGATATCCTCAAGAAGGTCGTCCTCGATGGGAGACAGATCAAACAGAGTTGTGTATAGGCGCAGGAAACGGTAGTAATCTTACTACCTTAGACGAAAATGATCCAGACTGGCAAGAATGCCATCCTCGAACAGGCAAACCTTTTAGAAAAGTAAAAATTATTGATATCAATTCCTGCGACGAGGCAATAGATCCTTACGGAAATATGCACGAAATACCAAACGAATCTAATATTAAAATCAATAGTATGAGAAAGCGCACAATTAATGTGACGGAGATAAAATGACCAACGCCTTTGAATTACTAGAAACAAAAAGAAGTCATGTAAAAACTTATAGCAAGAAAGTTCCTCCTAAAGAAGAAATAAATGATGCAGTTTGGAAAGCATGGAAGACGTCGCCGTCAAAAAATAATGCAATGGCGTACGAAGTTCTTATTTGGGGCCCTGACAAAAAAGCAGAAAAGGAAAAAATACACAGTCTTTGTGTTAAAAGTCATAAAAGAGCAGAAGACAGGGCTGTTGAAAAGGATTTTGCAACACAAACGCAGCAGGGAAAACCAAATCCTTACTACGAACATATAAGATATAATCCATACCTACTAACAATACACAGTAGACTAGCTAGGCCTAACAGATTTTATGAAAGACAGATTGAAAAAGGTCATTTCTACGACCAAGATTATCAATCATATGTTCACAGAATAATAGATTCTGTTGCAGTAGAAGTAGGCTTATTTGCACAGAATTTCAAAAACTATATCCTAGAAAAAAACATCGATGTAACCTATAATTCTTGTTTTGTTAGAGATGCTAAAGTATGGAATAACATTGGATTGACCGAAGTTACACAAAGACCGATACTTATGATAACATGTGGCTATGCTGAACGTTATAGGAGGCAGGACTTGCAAGACAATAATACAGAAAGACAGGATGTTAAACCTAATTTTGAAGATGTAGTTAGATGGATTTAAATATTGTTTGCACAAGCAAACCCTGTGATGGTTTATTTTATTACAGCTATGAATACAGTTCATACCTTAATTCATTAGGTATACCTGCAAAAGTAATAGTTGTATGTAATAGAAAATTCTCACCGTCGGATTATGTCAGGGCAATAAACAAAAAATATGTGCATTGTGAAAACATTGAATTTGACACCGTGATACCAGGCAATACAGATATAACCTTGATCATGGGACGCAGTCAAATCAGTCTCGCCTATATAGATTTTGAAGGCTACACAAACACACAGCAGGATACACTTAAAAAACTTTTTTCTAGCAAGATGATTTCTGTTTATTCTGAAAATCACCCTGAAATTTATCCTAAAGCGGTTTCGTTTTTTTCACCAGAAAGAATCCTAGATCTCTGTGATCGTGAAGTATACCCGAATGGCACTGGTGAACATTTTGAAAAAACAATCTACTTTGACATACACAAACCTTTTACAGAGAATATCCAATTCAACCACTTGTTCCTAGGCACCAATGAAAAATATTATGCAACAGTTCAAGAGATAATAAATCAGTATCCCGACCATGGAATACTAACCTATAACGAAAAGTACATAGACTCTAACAACAATAATGTATTTGCACCTGTAGACGATTTAATGGGAATGTTCAAAACCTATGTGTATACAAAAAACACATTTGATCCGGCACCTAGAATTTTTCAAGAATGCAGATATTTTGGCAAGAATGTGATCTATCAAAGAGACAAATCTATTACAGATGGCGGCAGTGTCTACTGGAATAGATCGATACAAAAACCAAATGCAGAACCAATAATTAGTAACTATGAAAAACTTTTACATTAAGCCAGCTTGCATGCCTTACTATTATAATAGTAAGGGAGATAAGGTCGAAAAACAGGATGTAGAACAAAGTATTGCATACACTGCCGACGGCTATTTATTGCCCTGCTGTTGGTGTGATGCTCCGTCTACAAGAAAAGACTTCGAAAAAGCAGGTTTTTATAAAGAAAAACTGCAATTGTCTAGAAACGAAAAAATTGAAGATATCTTATTATCACAGGAATGGGCTCAATTTATAGAAACTGTATTATATAAAGCTAATTTTGCCCCTAGGTGCTGTAAAGAGAAGTGTGGTTACGCAGATGAGTGATATTGAATCTTTCGTTGAATATCAAAAGAAATATAAACTTCCTAACCTAGAAACTTCTACAAGATGTCCTTTACGTTGTCCGCAATGCACAAGAGCTAAACTGTTTCATCCAAAGACATCGAGCAGTTATCGAGAAACTACATCTAGAATTTATAACGGGTTTGATTTGCCCTTAGAAGACGCAATAAAGATGTTTAATTTTTTTGACAAAGGTGTTATGCTGTGCGGATCTTTATCTGATCCTGTTTACTGGCCGAATTTGCGAGAATTTATCAAAAAAACAAGTAAACAAGTAAACAAAAAAGTACAAATACATACCTCTGCGCATCAAAAAAACCTAGAATGGTATAGAGATATTTTTCAAACATGTAACTCAACCGTTACATGGATATTCGGAGCAGATGGACTGTCTGATACGAGCATGACATACAGAATAGGTCAAAATTCAAAACTTATATTCGATGCTATGATTCTTGGCAAGGAGATGAGATTGGATATTGTTTGGCATTATATTATTTTTGATTATAATGTAAATCAAATAGAAGATGCAAAGAAACTGGCATCAGATAATGGCATCAAACTACAATTTATCAAAAGCAATCGCACTGGCGGTGGAGTTACTGTGCCAAAAAATTATAAACCAAAAAGGAATAAGGAAATTACAAATGATACCCTATGAAGGCTGGGACAGAGAATATCAAGAAAACCGAGAAATATATCTAGAATTGTTTGACAGATTTATGAGTCAAGCTTCTTATGAAAATGCTGATTTTTTTGAAGAATCGATTGCAGAATATACAGGAAGAAAACACGCAGTATCGGTTGCAAGTGCTACTGATGCACTTTACTTTTCTTTGCTAACACACGGAGTAGGGCCCGGTGACGAGGTATTGGTAACTGACTTTTCTTGGATTTCTACCAGCTCTTGCATATCTATGGCAGGAGCAACACCTGTGTTCTGTGATATAGATATTGATTCTTACCATGTTTCTCTTGAGAGCATTAAAAAAATGTATTCGCCTAGAGTCAAGGCATTGATATATACTCACCTTTTTGGCAATATGACAGATACTACTGAGATAGAACAGTTTTGCAAGCAAAATAATATAGCACTGATAGAAGATGCTGCCCAGTCTCTAGGATCCAGCCTCAATGGTAGAAAGGCAGGCACAATTGGTGATTCCAGTTCATTCAGTTTCAATACAAACAAGGTAATTGCTGGAATAAACGGCGGCGGCGTATACCTCACAGACTGTGAAACAAACGCAGAATATGTGAAAAAATTACGTCGTCACGGCAAAGATAAAGACTTCGGAATACTAGGCTATAATTCAAGAATGTATACATTGAACGCCGAGATTGTTAACTTTAGAATGCAATCCATGTTTAAAAACCAAAAAAAGCGTCAAAATATTGCACAACGGTATATCACATCTTTGAGTAACACTTCTCTAATTACACAGAAAGCTGCTAAAGGCTTAGATCATAATTATCATAAATTTGTAATACGATGTCAAAATAAATCTATCAGAAAAAATTTAAAGGATAAACTAGGCGCTTCGATACATTACGAAATACCTTTAAGTGCTAACAGCATGTATGAGCCGATTAGTTTTAGAAAAGATAATTGTGTTAACGCCCAAATTGTTGCAGATACTATTCTTAGCTTACCAATACATGCTTGGCTTAAAGACTATGAAATTATAAAAATAATTGAAATAATAAAAGAAACACTTTCTAATGAAAATTACCTATGATAAAACTACTATAGACTTTTTTGATTACAAAAAAATTCCACAACAAGTGTTGTTGTCGCTTTCCGGCGGATTAGATTCTGCCTGCTTATTTTACTTGTTATGTAGACATTTACCTTCTATAGAAATTATTCCTTTCACAGCAGCAGATGTCAACTTCTCTGCAGATACAGCAGCCGCAAAAAATGTAACAGACTGGATGAAAATGGAGTTTCCTAAAGCTAAAATAAAAAATCTACAAAGTTTTGTTATCGATCAAGAGGATCGTACACTCGTTACCGAAAAAGAGATTAAAAAATTTAAAAAAGGAAAAAAAGAATGGAAAGACTTGAGTACAAGTGGGTTATCTAAAATAATTCAAAAAAATAAAATATGCCAAAACATACATTACCAATATCCAGACGCAATTCTCTGTGAAGGCATGACAAAAAATCCTCCGATAAAGGTTATGAAAGCACACGGATTATATGATCTTGCAGAAAAAAGAAGAGACAATGTTCAAATAACAAGGACCAAACCTGGAAAAAAAAGATATCAGCCGTTTGTTAACGTAAACAAAAGATTTATTGCAGAGGTGTATAAAAAAAACAATTTAATGAATACACTATTTCCGTTAACTAAATCCTGTGTAGGAGATGCCACTATTACAGATAATTTTACTAAAGAGTGCAGAAGCTGCTTTTGGTGCTATGAAAAAAAATGGGCATTTGATTTAGAATGGTAAATAGGTATATCTATGAAACACATAAAACAGGATAAACTAACCAAACTAGGGAAGTTGTTAGACAAATGGAGATTTGCTACTGAGTATAAAACAGATGATGCCATACCGTATGAGATCATAGAAAAATGTTTTTATCAGGCATGGAAAGTGACTCCGTCGAAAAACAATTTCATGCCATACAATGTTTTTGTTGTTGGACCAGAAAACTGGGAAACAAAAGAAAAAATTTACCAAACTGCGGCATATAAAGAGCTAAATTCCAATTCAAGAAACCCTAATGAAAATGCTTGGCCGGTTAACGCTCAGAAATATAGCATAATGTCGAGTGAATATACAATAGTTTATACTGCTAGAGTAGAAGACTCTCCCAGCAAGTGGCAACAGTATTTGCATGATGGCGGTTGTTACATGGATTCTTGGTACGAAGAAGGCATAAAAAAATATATGAAAACAATATTAGTCGAAGTGGGCATGTTTGCACAAAACCTTACTACATTCTGCATTGAACAAGGTATAAACACAAATTATATTGCATCTTTTGAAGGTGGTTTAGAATACTGGAAAGATGTTCCTTTTGTAACACACGAGCCTTTGTTGATTATGACATTAGGCAAAGGCAAAAGATTTCGCAGAGATGATCTAAAAAGATCAAATCGGAGCTCATGGGATGTAAAGCCTGATTTCCACAAGGTTGTTAAATTTTATGAATAAACGCACACCGAGCAGAAAAAGTTATTTTTGGCGTAGAAAGACAGAGCCTTTGAACATAGACCTTTCGCACAGATGTCCTTTAGAATGTCCGCAATGCGGAAGACAGAGACATTTTAGGAATCAAGAAAAAAAGGTTCCGGGCAAGGACTTGTCATTAAACGATTTTGAAAAAATTGCAGACCACTTCAAAACAGTTTCTTTCTGTGGTCAATATTCTGATCCTATACATCATCCAAAATTTATAAACATATTGGAAATGTGTAAGAAAAAAAGTGTATATGCTGAAATCAGCACTGCATCGTCATTTAAACCCAAAAAATGGTATCAAGAAGCATTTCAAGTCAATCCTGATGCGAGATGGATTTTTGGAATCGACGGCTTACCTGAGCAAAGTCACAAATATAGAATTAACCAAGATGGCGAAAAATTATTTGACATAATGATAGATGCAAAGAATTATCTGCATACCAAACCAGTTTGGCAATACATTATTTTTTTGTATAATCAAGACAACGTCGATACTGCAATGGATTTAGCAAAGCAACATGGTGTGAATTTTAAAATAATTAATTCTGCTAGATGGAGTAGCGACGATGATCCTCTCAAGCCAACTATAAGGAGGTAAAAATATGCGAGAAAAATTAGACCCTTTGTGCATGAAAGGTGAAATGGCCTTTTCGGTTACAAACAGAGGAGAGCTTATACCTTGTTGTAGGTGCGATGAGCCAAAAACAATTAATGATCCAGAATTTCAAAAGTTACTAGCAGCCAGCAAGATTTCTGAACATGATTCAATTGACGACATATTAAAAACCAAACAGTGGAAGCGATTTTATAAAAATTTGCTAAAGCATAAGGGCCCGGCAGCATGTTGGAGGACCTGTCGAGCAGACAAATTAGAAAAAGATAAACAAACTTTCTCGGTAATCGATCCTGAAACTAATGAAATCAAGCACAGACAAAAAAGGTAGCCTCCACGAAGATATCAAGCGTTCTGTTGATATCAGTCAGCGAGCTCAAAGAAACTTTGACCTTACACGTCGGGTATCTAGCCACGATCTAGAAACTTTGATATATGTAGCAACCAATTCTCCCTCAAAACAAAACGAAACGCATTTTGATCTTCATGTTTTGACTGATAATCAAAAAATAAGAAAAGTTTATGAACAAACAAAACGGTTTCTGTTGTATGATTCAAAAAAAAGCAAGGAAGACAACTTTGGCGAAAAGGATGGCGAATTTTGGCAAGACAACGAGAACTCAGTCCATAATTCTCAAATATTAGCAAATCTACTTTTTATCTGGGTGGAAAATCAAGGTGTTGCAAGAGGAGGAACACATTCGCAAGCTCAAAGTGGTGTTAACAATGCAGAAAGCAGTATCAGATATAACGAACAAATTTCATATTCTATAGGTATATCATCAGGACAACTTGCTATGTCTGCTGCGCTCCTAGGATATAAAACAGGATATTGCTCGGCTTTTGAAAAAGGACCAGTAAAAGACATTTGTGGAACACAAAAAATGCCAAAGTTGCTTTTAGGTATAGGATACGAAAATCCCAGCATTGACAGACGAGAACACGCTGAAACATTAAACAAAGATATACCGCCTGGTTATAAAACTGGAAGCAATAATGAAAAGTGGCAGTTTCCTAGCTTTGAAAAAGAAATAAAGGTTTACCTAAATGGAAAAAAAGTTTAGAAAACCTAAAAGATTTAGAGCAAAAAGTGACACTGGTTTTCTTGACAGAAGTGTTGTGAATCTTGATGTGACCTACTTGTGCGCCTTGGTTTGTCCGAGCTGTCAACGACAGACAATGGTAAGAAATTTAGGTAAAAAAGTTACTGGAAACCATCTCAGCAAGACTGATTTTACGAAGTTGCTAAGACATTTTAATTTAATTGATTTTGAAGGACAGTATTCAGACCCAGTGCATCATCCTGAATTTATAGAATTTCTAGAACTGTGCTATGAACACGGTTCAGAAGTTGTAATACACAATGCATCGTCGGTGAAATCAAAAGCATGGTATCAAAAAGCATTTAGGGCTAACCCTGATGCTACATGGGTTTTTGCAATCGACGGATTGCCAGAAGACAGCCACAAATACCGGATCAATCAAGACGGCAAAAAACTGTTTGAAATTATGGTTGATTCAAAAAATTATCTCCACAATAAGCCAGTCTGGCAATACATTGTGTTTAAATATAATCAGGACAATATTGAAACTGCTATAAAACTAGCTGCAGATTCAGATATCTCTTTTTATACAATTTATAGCTCTCGATGGCAAGGAGAAAATGATCCTTATATGCCCAGCAAAAAATATAGATTGCCAACAATATGAATAAAAAACTTGATCCAATGTGTTTTAACGGATTTCCTATGGCAGTCACAAAAGACGGTTATCTTGTTCCTTGCTGTTATTGCGATGTAACAGATACCATGCAGGATTCAAAGTTCAAAAAATTATTAGCAGTTAGTAAGATCAGTGATTATGATTCAATCCAAGAAATACTAGACACTAAAGAATGGAAACTGTTTGAAAGAAATTTAAAAGAAAACAAAGGCCCTCCTGCTTGTATGAGAAATTGTCAAAAGGATGTTATGGTAAGACAAAATAATGCTATTGATCCAAAAACCAACAAACTTAAACAATTTGGTCCTAGCAGTTATAATAAAGGAAAATAAAACTAATGTTAACTCTACGAGACCTTAAAGAATCTAACTATCTTACAGTAGACTTCTATCTTACCAAATCCTGCAATAAATCCTGCTGGTATTGCACATCATGGACTAAAGAGATGCGTAATCTTGACGTGGACATGGATTTTCTACGCACAACATTGGATTATTTGTCACCGTATAAAACAAGAATATGTTTGTTAGGTGGCGAACCTGCACTGATTCACAATCTAAGAGAAGTTATTGATGAAATCAAAAAACACCCCAATCTTGTTCCGCAGGTGATGTCTAACTCATTAATTAGAAATCGTTATCCTTGGGTGTTAGAGGATCCTGAAATATTTTACATCGAGCATCTTGTGTTGGATTTTCACGAAGACAGAATTGAAAAATTGGGCAAGCATGATTTTCTAGAGGAAAACAACAACAACAATTATAATCTAATTATAGAAACGCCAAATTATTTCAAATATAGAGAAAATCACGATCTTTCTGAGTTGGATCACAAAAACACCGAGTTCAAAGAATATAATGGAAGATCAAAATATTTTGACAGAGAAGAACAAGCGCCAGAAATTGACAGAAGAATTTGCGCTCAATTTCCCATGGTTCCTGTTATTGATTTTGAGTTGCAGAAGATTCGACATTGCAGCAGAAAAACCGTAAACGGTTCAAAAACCTTTGACCTCACAAGAGAAAACATAGACAAAATGATGAATTTTGATCTTTTCAAATATGAATCATACTGTGCAACATGTACAGAAATCATCCCAAAAAGACCAAATTGGCAGAAGCAGATTATATTAAACAAAATACTGAAAAGTGAAATTGAATGAAAATTTTTTCTATTGCTGTAAACATTCACGATCACAACTGGTATGACGGTGTCACTCACAGACAGGAAGAGCGCTACACAAGACTAAAACACAATCTCAATCCTGAAAATTCTCACGACAAAGAACCCAGCAGACGGTTTTTTCGAGAACAATTTGTACCCAACTACGAAAAGTATTCTCCCAGCGATGTATTTGCATTCACAGTGTCCAACCTTGGCCAGGAGTTTGTTATCGATCTCCTAGAGGAAACACTGCTAGACACAGAATTTTTAAACTTTCGGCCCAAAAGCCTATGGGACTGTTATCAAGCAGAACATTATTACTACGTTGATCACCATCAAAGCCATGCTGCTTATGCATACCTAACATCTGGATTTGAAGAATCTGATATATTAGCAATAGATGGCAGAGGTTGGCAATTTAATTGCATTTTTGTAGATTGTACAGGCAAGATTACAGACTTGTCGGATCGACTGTCTATTGGCGGATTATGGAACAGATTAGCGCAGGATTTAGGCTTAGGCTATTTAGGTGCCGGCAAGTTAATGGGTTTAGCTGGTTATGGACGTTACAACGAAAACATTCATCAGTTGATAAAAGATTATTTAGAAACCCCCAATCACAAATTGTCTCACGATGCACAACACCTTGTGAAAAAATCTCTCAAAGAAGATGTAGCTTTTACTTTGCAATATGCCACGGAACAAGCCATACAAGAACATGTTTATCCTCTCAAAACCAGCGATAATATTTGTGTAGCAGGCGGCGTTGCATACAACGGCTATGTAAATGAAATGCTTACAGAACACTACGACAAGGTACATGTTCCTCCTGCTGTAGGCGACGAAGGACAAGCTCTCGGCACTTATCTGCATGCAGACTACGTGATTAACAATAACGTTCACGACACAAGCGTATATGCGGGCACAGACTGGAATTTAGACACTGCGCTATTAAAAGGATATAACTGGAGCAAGAAACCGTTTGAACAAGTAGCACAAGAAACTGCGCAGGCGATTGCAGACGGCAAAATTGTGGGTTGGTTTCAAGGTAAATCAGAAAGCGGTAATAGAGCTTTAGGTAATAGAAGTATTCTGGCAGATCCTAGAAATTCTAATATTAAGGATAGAATAAATCACACAATCAAAAAACGTGAGGATTTTAGACCGTTTGCGCCAGCGGTGCTAGAAGAATATTATCAAGACTATTTTGAAACAGATCAAACATCTCCCTACATGTCGAGAATTGTGCCCGTGAAATCAAATAAAGTTCCAGGAGTAACTCATATTGATGAAACTGCTCGTATTCAAACTGTGTCTCAGCAAAACAATGAAAAATTTTACACAGTGATAGAACAATTTAGAAAGTTAACGGGCATACCTATGTTGCTTAACACTAGTTTTAACTGTCAAGAGCCAGTAGTCGAAACGCCTCAAGAGGCTATAAACACATTTCAAAATACTAAACTAGACTTATTAATTGTGGATAATTATATAATAAGGAAGTTTAATGATTGATCTTGAAAATAAAACGATTGACCTTGATCTATTCAAACGTGTATTGCGCGAAATTAAAAACTCAGACAGAACAGACATAATAGATTCTTTCAGCGACAATCAGTTTAGGTCAAAATTACAACTCATTGATATGATTGATAAGTGCATTGTGCTAGACAAAGATTCTGAGATAGTTGTTTTTGGTTCCTGGTTCGGTAGCATATTAATTCCAAATTTAGCACCTAAAGTGAAAAAAGTTACCTGTATCGATTTAGACGAGCAAGCAATTAAAATAGCTAAAAATAGGTTATTTCCTAATTACAAAAATATTGATTATATCGCAACTGATGTGTTTGAAAAAGACAGAGAACGGTACTGGAATACAAAATTATTTATTAACACTTCTTGTGAACACATGAAACCCATGAACACATGGCCATATTGGAAAAATATCTTGTGCGAATCTTTTTTTGCCTTTCAGTCCAACAACATGTATCACATAGACACACATGACAATTGTGTAGCATCCTTGCAAGAATTTAAACAACAGATGCCAGACAATTTTCAAGTTTTACAAGAACATGAACTCAAAGAAGATAGAGGAACAAGATTCAGTTTGGTTGGAAAGATCTCTAGATGAATTATTTTATAACAGGTACACGCAGAGGATTAGGAAAAGCCCTAGCAGAAAAATATGGAAATTGTGAGAGTTTAGAACAATGCGATGTGTTTATTAATTGCAAGCATAACGGTTTCCAGCAAGTTGATTTGCTCTACGAAGCAGCAGAAAAAAATAAAAAAACAATATCAATAGGATCGTATGCAAGTGATTGGATCTATAATCCAGAGACAGTCAAATTTAAATACGCAATAGAAAAAAATGCCTTAAGAAATGCAAACAGTCAACTTTTTGACAATGGATGTAATGTTACTTGTCTTAACCTAGGTTATTTTGATACCGAACGAGTGTCGCATGTTCAAAAAAATAAAATGGACGTTGCATATGTGATAGAAGTTATAGACTGGGTATTGCAACAACCGCATAAAATAAAAGAATTAACCATAGTTCCAGAAAACAAATAACATGGCAGAAATAGTAATTTTTTCAGATATAAACGCCAGTTTAGGACACAGCAGGTATGCTGGAGCATACAGAATTGCATCCGAGCTCAGAGAAAAAGGGTTTGACGTACAGGTAATTGATTTTTTTGCTTCTTTTGATCTCAGCACAATTGTATCACTGCTTGAAACTCATGTAGATAGATCCACACTGTTTGTAGGTTTTTCAGCAACCATATGGACCAAATACAAATCAGATGAAGAATTATATCAAGATTACATGAGAAACGACCGAAGTATTCCAAACATCATCATCGACGGCATGACTCCGGTTTTTCCGCATCCAGAGGATCAAGTAAAGCACATATTTTCAACTATACACAAGAAAAATCCTAAAACCAAAATTGTTGTTGGTGGATTTAAGGCCACTAATTACAAAACCAGTGATGTGGATTATTGGATACTAGGGCAGGGAGAAAAATCTATAGTGGCTCTAGCAAATCATTTGAAACACGGAACATCATTAAAAGCATTGGAGACCGATAAAGGCAAACTAATCACAGATAAAATGTATCCGTATTCAAAATTTTCGCAATCCAAAATTGTCTGGCATGAAAATGATTTTTTGTTTCCTGGAGAAAATGTTCCAATCGAATTTGCCAGAGGTTGTATTTACAAATGCAGTTTTTGTGCTTTTAATCTCAATGGTAAAAAGTTTGGTGATTACACCAAATTAAAGCGAACATTCCAGGAAGAGTTGATCACAAATTACGAAAATTTTGGACTAACAGAATACATGATAGTAGACGATACACTGATTGACAGTCGTCAAAAATTTGAATTTTTGTATGAAACTTTATCTGAACTGCCTTTTAACATAACTTTTTCTGCATACTCAAGGCTAGAACCGTTGCTGTCAAATCCAGATATAATACCGCTGATGCGAGACATTGGACTGAGATCAGTGGAATTTGGTATAGAAAGCATGAATAAAAAAACCGGACAATACATTGGCAAACTGGGAGATCGCAACAAAATTGCAGACGGTCTTAACCTTTTAAAATCAATATGGAAAGATGATGTGTATATGGCAGCCGGGTATATCATTGGCCTGCCGTTTGAAACCAAGCAAAGCATGCGAGAAACATTTGATTGGTTGTATAGCAACAATAATCCTCTGGACGGCATACAAATGACAAAGTTCTGGATGGAACGTCCGCCTTTTCTGCCTGCTGAATTAGGAGATCGTTATGATTTAGAGTCTGCTGGATTTAACCTAACACCTCGAGGCTGGGTCTATGAAAACGTATCAAAAATACACAATAATCCTGAATATTACGGTTTTACTCAAGGAGTAGTTGAATCAAAATGGAAAAATATAAACATGACCCAAGATGAAGCTATGGATTTAGAAAATGAATTTTATACTAATCCAAATGCTAGGCAAAAGCACAGCGCCAGTACGTTTGTGCTGTACAACAGGATGAGAAACATTGGTTATGCACACCACGAAATAGGTAAACTGTACCATGATGACAATGATTTTTTAAAAGAAGCATTTAGACGAAGAGCAAATCTCAAACAAGAATATCTAAACAAATTATTATGAAAATATTGATAACTGGTAATCCCACAAAAGACATAGCCGAAAAGATATGCAACAGTTTTGATGATGTTGACACAGTGTCTCGCTCTAAGTGTTCAACTTTTACTCTTGATCTTGCTATTGCACAAAATGTCAACGAATTAGCTAAAATCAGCATAGACTATGATGTGTTTATTAACGCAGCGCTTATACCTAACTTTGGACAAACACAGATTTTACAACAGGTTTGGACCGAGTGGAAAGCTGCAAACAAAAGCGGACACATTATCAGTTTTGGATCAGCCGTCGACTACTATTACAGACCAGACAACAGACTGTATCCAGTTGAAAAACGTGCTCTAAAAGACTTAAATCGTTCTCTATCAAAACACTGCACATGGTTTGATTCCAAAATTAAATGCACCTATTTCAGCTTTGGTGGAGTGAACACGCAAAAGACACAACATCAATGGGGACATTATTGTCATTTTGACATGCAAGAGATAGCAGATTATGTAAAATGGATAATTGCATCTCCAGATAACACTAACATTGATGAACTTCATATAACTCCTGTTCAACCAGAAACAAAAAGGAAAATGAAACAAAAAGAAAAAACAGTTTCTCAGAAATGGGATTCTGGTGATTCGAGGATATTTTTACAAAATGAGGAATAAACAAGAATTACATGACACTCTCATAAATGTGGCTGCAATGCAATTGGATTTTCCTGTAGCTGACAATGATGTAGCAGATATTGCTGACGAAATTGATGCAATTGACAATCAGCACTGGTACTATTGTACCTTTAGAAAAGCATATTTGATTTGCCTCTACGGCAACGTCAATCCTGATGACAAACAAAACATGGATTGGCTGCCTTTTACTGCACACTGCACAAAACTTAAAAAACTCTGCGAAGATTTTGTTTTTCCAATGACTGATGTTAATCCTAGAGTGATCATAATTCGCACAATGCCCGGCATGGAAATGAGTCATCACACAGATGTTTCAGTGGACAGGTTGAATGTTTTTGAACCAAAGCTAAGACTAGTGCTAAAAGGAAGACAAAACAATACTTTGTATTATATCAATCAAGATAAAGAACAGATACACATTCCTGAATCCTGGCGTGCATACATCATGAGCGGAGCAGCAATGCATGGCATGAAAAATCAAGGGCAAGAAAAGTACACTTTGTGTTGGGGAGAACCTTGGACGGGCAATCTTGACAACACTCAGTTCAGTGATTACATGAATCAACAACTGGACAAACACTATAACACTGCAATCACAATTTCAGGGCTGGGCAATGTTGATCACAGTGCCGGTGTTAAAGACAAAAACAAAGACAGGATTATAAGCTGGAATGAATATCACAGTTCAAGAGATTGATCCGTTTGGCAAAGACGTCTATAATTTTAGAAAAGAAATTATCACAGTTGATGAGCAATCAAGCGCAAGATACATTGAAAACAGCATCGACAGAGAGCCTAACATGCCCGAGGAAGTTTGGAAATACTCTACTCGTAAATGGCAATCTCTGCAGTTATCAAGACTTTACGGAGTTTACATAAACAACAATCTTGCATGTATTAGTGGTTGTAAAGTCTACGGAGACAGAGCAGAATTTTTGAGACTGGGCATGCACTACTATGTTCTTAAACGCTTTAGACAAAAATGCAGAAGCATGTTATGGAAACCCAGTGGAATTATCGAAACTGCGCTGTCGGATTTTGCTGATATAGAATATTCTTTTGTTTCTATCTATGCACATAACAGCAGATTAGAGAACTGGTGCAAAGCTCTGATGCGTGGAAAAAGATATGGACAAATAGGAAACGGCAGGCAACATATATCATTGCTAAAATCATATTCTATGAAAGAACAACCTATTTGTTTTAAAGGCGTTCCTCAACACATTTTACATCGCAAAGAATGTAAATCTGCTTGTTCCTATAATGATTTCATTAGTCAGATTCAGGACTAATTATTACATTGTCTTAGGATTAATAAATATCTGCACAGGAACTTGCAATGTTTGATAAACTAAAAACCGTCACAACACCTAACCATCAAAAAGTGAAAACTGTTCAATGGTGCCTTCACTTAGCGATAATTCCTGCCGTTTACTTTTCTGCGTGGCAGCTTTGGTTAACAACTTTGTGCGTATTCTGGTTAATGCATGGCTTTGGATCCGGTATAGGAACACATAGATATTATGTGCATAGAACATTTCAAACCAATCGGTTATGGCAGTGTGTGTTCAGTTTCTTTTTTACCATTTCCTGCACTGGTTCAACTATAGGTTACACATTAATACATTTGAAACATCATTCTGATTCTGATGGCGAAAACGATCCACACAAGCCAGAGCCTAATTTTTGGAGAACATGGTTTGGAATGTACGATGAAAAAAAACTACATTTTGGTGCAAAAATTTATATGCGTCTAATGAAAGATCCAATAATGCGTTTTACTCATCAATGGTATTTTGCAATAATAGGCTGTTACGTTGCTTTACTGGCTGTAATTGATCCAATTTTGATTATCTATGCGTGGGCGATTCCAGCGTTAATGCAGTTTCATGTCAACGGTATACTGATCGCTCTTGTGCATTCTCCTAAAGTAGAAACAATTGGAGGATATCGTTCTGAACAAACCGACGACGATTCATATAATTTATGGTGGCTAAAACCTTTGACACTAGGCGAGGAATTGCATAACAATCATCATGCCGATCCAGCCAGTCCTACAATGAATTTAGGACACGGTTGGAGAGATTTTGATCCGCTTTTTTATGTGATAAAGTATGTCATTAGAGGAAAGTTTAAACGTGAACAGTTTAATTGAAACAGATAATATCTTAGAAATAGAAGAATCAGCGCCAAAATTTATTGTTGACTGGTGCAAGAAATCTGCTGCAGATCATAGATCAATGGTAAAAGATTCTGAGGAAAGATGGTCAATGTTAAACGATCACATGCAAATACCTGATCATATTTACACTCTTTTGCAGGATTGGATATATTTTTTAAACTTGCCAGATTTGGAATACGCAGTTCTTTTCCAAAAAAGGCGTCTTGAAGAACATGAAAACCACAGCCTGCACATTGATTATAACAAAGATTATGACGAACCGGCTAGAGCATGCTTAAACATTCCCATAGAAAACTACGAACAAACTTCAATGGATTATTGGAGTGGAAAATATCAAACACAAAAAAAATACACTAACCATTCGTCGGACTATGCAGAGGACAAGAAGTCTCCTGGTATTGACATTCCTTTTTTGATTATTGATTGGAAAGAAAATCCTGTTTTAACAGAAAGTTATTCTGTTTCACAAATACCTCATCTATGTAGAATCGATGTTCCGCATTCCGTTACTGCACACAATGATTATAGAGTGATTTTATCATTGCGTTTTAAAAATAATCCACAGTTTGATTATATAAAAGATTGCTACAAAAAGAGAAATAAGTATGAATGATTATGTTTTACCAATTGCAAAAGACTTTCCAAAACAAGTTATAGAATTCTGTGTTAAAAGAGCTTATGAGCATCAACAAGAAGTAGTTCCAACATTAACTGGTAAAACTTTTCTTGATGATCATATGTATTTGCCAGACAATCTCGTTGACGAAATCAACGCTTGGAACGCTAATTTGGGACTTCCAAAACTGCATTATGCAGTGCTTTTTCAAAAACATAATCTCTTTGAAAAGAAAAACAATAGCATTCATATAGATTACAATGCCGACTATGACGATGTTGCGAAATGTGCCTTGAATGTGCCTATCTTGAATTTTGAAAACACCACAATGAGTTGGTGGAAAGGTGATTACAGCAAAAAAATGCTTTATGCTAATCAATCCTGTTGTAAAGATGACAAACCAAATGGAGATATAAAAATTCCATACCTTGATCTGCAATGGAATTCAGAACCTGAACTAGAATACACCTACGAAATAGAGAATATTCCGCACATTTGTAAAATAAATATTCCTCACTCTGTGACAGCACCGGAACAATTTAGAGTTGTACTATCAATGAGATTTGAAGGAAACCCCTCGTTTGAAGAAATTAAGACAATTGTTGAAGAGAGGATTGATTATGAAATTTTTTGAAAAACTAAATCACTTTTTTGACATAGAAAAATTGCAAAACGAAGTGGAAAATTTGGTATCCACAGTGGGATTTCAAGGCAAAGATCAAATGTCTCTGGTGTACAGAGAAGGACACAAACAGGACTGTTGGACAGATGGTGCCGGAACATCTTTTCAGTTTGACGAAAATAGAAATCCAGTGCGCGACGAAAACGGAGAAATCCTGCGTCGCTTCACGGAAGACGAATTTAAGTATATCAATCCAGGGTTGGAAGGCACAGAACTAGAAAACGTTTATCTCACACTCAAGCAAGAATATAATCTTTCTCGTTACAGAATTGCAAAAATTGAACCTAAAAGGTGCTACGGTTGGCACAAGGATGAAGAAATACGGATACATGTGCCTGTTATCACAGCTCCTGGCTGTTTTGTAATCACCGAAGATGGAAATGCCACACATCTGCCAGCAAACGGCGAAGCTCATATTTTCTACGCAAGAAATGGATATCATACAGCTATAAATTCTGATTACAAAATTAACAGATTACACTTGTTACTGAACATATGTTAGATTGCCTACTTTTGCATGTGCCAAGGTATGTGCATTTTTCTGATCCACCTATTTCTATAGCCTATCTATATGAATTTTTGAATCTGCATGAAATTAACACGGACGTTATGGATCTCAGCTTGGATTGGTATAGACGTGTGGAAGGAGATATTGAATTATATGAGGAAATAGATTCCTGGTATATGTTGCATAATTATCAAAGCTCTATACAATACGAACAGGTTGGCAGAATATTTGGTAATGTGCTAGGACAACCTTTTGGGGAAGGCTCCACAGCGAGTGTAAAGTTTGACGATGATTTGCAGTTAAATCTGCAAAATCTATCCGATAAAGCACAAAATTTCTTAAGTAACATGTTGCAGCAATGGGTAGAAAAGATTCAAACCCTAAATCCCTCAGTGTTAGGCATCAGTTTGTTCTCTTTCAACAGTTTGAAAATTACCAAACTGCTACTTTTAGCATTACAAAATTCAGAATGGAACGGATTCATCGCGTTGGGTGGACCTGGCGTGTTACCTGAGAGAAAAAAGCTCAAAGAAATGGTAGATTTATATGTAATAGGACATGGAGAATATAAGCTGTTAGATTTCTGCCTTGAAAAGTGTAACAAAAACGTTAATATAGTTACCGAAGCCGAACATTATCCTAATTATTCTGCTTTTCCCTTAAACAGTTATAGAAGCCCTAATGCTGTGCGAATTACTGGCAGTAGAGGATGTATTAAACGATGTAACTTCTGTGACATTTACAAACAGTGGCCTAACTTTGTGGCAAGAGATGGTAGAGATATAGCCAATGAAATGATAGTGCAGAATGAAACACTGCCCAGTCATCCCAACAAATTTTACTTCACGGACAGTCTGATTAACGGGCGTCCAAAAGTGCTCAGAGACATGTGCAATCATCTTGTAAAATACAATACCAATTTTAAATGGGAAGGCCAATTTATTGCAACTTCGCCCAAATGGTTTACAGAAGATGATTATGCTATGATGGCAGAGGCTGGCTGTAATCGGGTTTCTTTTGGCATAGAAAGTGGATCAAATGCTGTCAGAATATCCATGAACAAGAAACAGAGAGATAGGGATTTAGATTTTTGTATAGAACAATTGCAT
>Ga0209937_1000094_pt1 | contig 29412 bp, 23 predicted proteins | sample SalPon1_B_H2O_MG_FD_185699 | JGI IMG/M metagenome (GOLD analysis project Ga0209937, IMG submission 185699) | Salt pond water microbial communities from South San Francisco under conditions of wetland restoration - Salt Pond MetaG R1_B_H2O_MG... | ecosystem: Environmental > Aquatic > Non-marine... | reverse complement strand
AGAATACAAGAGGTTGAAGATAAAATTAACAACAGACCAAGAAAAAGATTTAACTTTGAAACCCCATTGGAAAGAATGGACAATATATTATTTAATCCATAAATTGCATTTGTGACTTGAATCCTGCCATTATAAAATTATAAAGCAAAAAAACCTGATTTCAACAATCAGGTTTTTTTGTTTGTGTGCAGTATTAGTTAAGCGTTTATGGCTTTTACAACCTCTTGATAGATGTGATCTATCTGTTCATCATCTAATTCAGTATGCATAGGTAACGAAATGACTTCTTTTGCCAGCTGATTTGTGACCGGAAATGAATCATCTTTTAATTGCTCATCATAATAGGCTTTTTGTCTATGTAAAGGAATAGGATAATAAATGCCAAAAGGAATGCCCTGATTCTTTAGGTGATCAGCCACCTGATCGCGTTTGCTATCTTTTATTTTTAAAGTATATTGATGAAAAACATGGCAATCACAGGTATCGCAAATACCACATTCTGCTGTATCACACACCTTTCTGGTTTTGGTTTGCGGCGTTTCTATTAGTGGGTGAGATTTGAATTTGGCCGTATATTTCCGGGCGGCATTTTGTCTTGCACTACTGAAGTCATCTAATCTTTTTAGTTTAACACCTAACACAGCCGCCTGTAGACTGTCTAATCTGGAATTTACTCCGATAACGTCATGATGATAACGCTCATACATGCCATGATTGACAACACCGCGTAAAGTATGTGCTAGCTCATCATCATTAGTAAATAAAGCACCGCCATCACCATAACAACCTAAATTCTTAGAAGGGAAAAAAGAAGTAGCGCCTACGTCGCCAATCGTTCCTGCTTTTTGGGATTGGCCGTTAGAATAAGTATAATCTGAGCCAATAGCCTGAGCATTATCTTCTACCACATACAGGTTATGGTCATGAGCGATTTTCATTATCGCATCCATATCAGCGACATGTCCAAAAAGATGAACCGGCACAATAGCTTTAGTCTTAGGGGTGATTGCTTTTTTTATCGCCTCCGGATCAATATTAAAGGTATCCGGATCAACATCTACTAAAACTGGTTTTAATCGGAGTAAACCTATGACTTCTGCGGTTGCTGCAAAGGTAAAATCAGCAGTAATCACTTCATCGCCGGGCTGTAAACCTAAACCCATCATAGCGATTTGCAATGCATCTGTTCCGTTACCGCAGGGAATAACATGTTTTACATCTAAGTATTTCTCAAGATCGGCTTGAAATTGATGTACTTTAGGTCCGTTAATATATGCCGTAGAAGCTAAAACATCTTCTACTTCCTGATTGACCTCTTTTTCTATTTTGCTATATTGACCCTTGAGGTCAACCATCTGTAATTTCCTCATCTTTATATCTGCATTTTGAGTAAATATCAAAAATACAAATTAATGGTCGTTCGCTCAGACTATTCATCTTATTCACAATTAATTTGTAATCATTAAGAATAATTTACTTTCCGTATTTTTGAATAAAATTTCGCAGTTGCTTTACCGATTTCTTATTAATACGTTCAATTTTTTACTGCCGGTCTTAGCTCAGTTCATACCGAAGCTAAATCAATTCAAATCGGTTAGAACTGATCTTTTCAGCCGATTATCAGATCAACTCGATAACTCTAAACCGGTAATCTGGTTTCATTGTGCTTCGTTGGGCGAATACGAACAAGGCTTTCCGGTGATGCGCCAACTCAAACATCAATTTCCCGGACATCAACTGCTGGTCAGCTTTTTTTCGCCCAGCGGTTATGAAGTGAAGAAAAACGATGTGTTTATCGATGTGATCAACTATTTACCGATTGACACGAGATCAAATGCTCAACAATTTATCAATATCCTAAACCCAACATTTGCTGTTTTTGTGAAATATGAGATTTGGCCCAACTTCATCAAATCTTTATCGCAAAATAAGATTCCATTTTATTTAATATCCGCATTATTCCATAAAGACCAACTTTTCTTCCAGTTTTATGGCCGATGGATGCGGCGCTATTTACAGTTTTTTGATCAAATTTATGTACAAGACCGATCTTCTTATGAATTATCAAAAGCATTAGATTTACAAAAAGTGCAAATTGCCGGTGACACGCGTTATGACCGTGTTTATTATCAAACGCAACAAGATAATCAACTACGTTTTATGAACGATTTCGTTAGAGATGAATACTGTTTGGTCATCGGTAGTTCCTGGCCGGAAGATGAAGCCGTTTTTATCGATTATGTGAACGAAGCCAGGCATAAAGTTGTTATTGCGCCACATCAGGTCAAACCTGAAGCTGTTCAACAACTTACTGACCAACTTCAGCAGGAATATGCATTGTATTCAACCTGGAAAAAAACAGATGCTTCAAAAAACATCCTGATCATCGACACCGTTGGATTGCTGACTAAAATCTACGCTTATGCGAGTTTAGCTTATGTTGGCGGTGGTATGGGAAATACCGGCTTGCATAATATTTTAGAGCCGGCTGCTTTTGGAATTCCGGTAATATTTGGGAAAAATCATGAGGGTTTTCCGGAAGCGGATGCCTTAATTCAGGCCAAAGGAGGTTTCAGCATGGCAACCGGCAAAGACTTTTATCAACTTGCTGAAGAATTTTACCGGGATAAAAACAAGCGGCTAAAAGTCGGTAAAAATGCGATTGATTTTATCAATGCCCGAAAAGGAACGACAAAAATAATCTGTAAAGATTTAGCAGAACATTTATCAACTTAAATAACCCGCCATTTTCTGTTGCATTTCCTGTGCAGCGTTTCGAGCCGCCTGAGCAAAATTATCTTGTTGAGAAGCGTAAATAATACCGCGAGAACTATTTATGATCAAGCCGATATTGCTGTTCATACCGCGATGGCAAACGGCATCTAAATCACCGCCCTGGGCGCCAACGCCCGGAACTAAAAAGAAATGATCAGGCGCTAATTTTCTGATCGTTTGAAAACATTCAGGCTTGGTCGCGCCGACTACAAACATCAAATTCTTATTATTTTTCCACTGTAAAGCAGTAGAAATCACCTCCTCATAAAGTGGCTTGTCGTTTCCATAAAATTGAAAATCGGCGGCACCTTTATTGGAGGTTAAGGCTAAAAGTATGGTGTGTTTGTCTTCATAAGTAAGAAATGGACTAACAGAATCTTCACCCATATAGGGCGCTACGGTAACTGCATCGGCTTTCATTTCACCAAAAAACGCAGCCGCATATTTTAATGAAGTATTGCCTATGTCGCCTCGCTTAGCATCTAAAATCACAAACTGCTCCGGATAATTTTCCTTGATATGATCAACTGTTTTTTGCAAAGTTTGCCATCCTTTCCAGCCGTTTACTTCATAAAAGGCTGTATTGATCTTATAACTTATGCAAAGATCTTGTGTGTGATCTACAATTTGCTTATTAAAGCTCAGTATCGGATCATTTTCAGCATGCAACTTTTTCGGGATCTTATGCATATCGGTATCTAAACCTATACTTAGGAATGATTTCTTTTTTCTTATTTGTTTAACGAGATCGGCTTGTTTCAAAATGCTTTACAGATCGTCAGAGATCTTTTTGAGTTTTTCTGTATTTTCTACTAATTTGAGCTCATCAATGATCTTACTAATATTTCCATTCATCACGCCATCCAGGTCATGAGAGGTGAAATTAATCCGGTGATCTGTTACTCGGCTTTGCGGATAATTATAGGTTCTGATCTTGGCACTTCTATCGCCACTGGTTACCATACTTCCGCGTTTCTCGGCTTCTTCTTCTTGTTTTTTAGCAAGCTCAAGTTCGTATAACCGGGAACGCAATACGCGAAAGGCTTTGTCTTTATTTTTATGTTGTGATTTCTGGTCTTGACATTGCGCGACAATTCCAGTAGGTTCATGAGTCAATCTAACGGCAGAATAAGTGGTGTTTACAGATTGACCGCCGGGACCGGAAGAACAGAAATAGTCTATTCTAACATCGTTAGGATCAACTTCTACATCAAATTCTTCAGCTTCAGGAAAAACCATGACCGTGGCGGCACTTGTATGCACACGACCTTGGGTTTCCGTTTGCGGCACGCGCTGAACGCGATGCACGCCGGCTTCATATTTTAAAGTTCCATAGACATCTTCACCGTTTACTTCAAATTGGATTTCTTTAAAACCGCCATTCGTTCCTTCGTTATAATCTACTGTAGATACCTTCCAACCTTGCTTCTCGCAAAACCGCGTGAGCATTTCAAAGATATCACCCGCAAAAATACTAGCTTCATCGCCACCGGTTCCGGCTCTAACTTCTACAACCGCATTTTTAGCGTCTTCCGGATCTTTAGGAATGAGCATAAAGCGGATCTTTTCTTCCATCTCCGGTAGTGCCTCCTCAGCTTCTTCAAGCTGTAATTTTGCCATTTCTACCATTTCCTCATCCTCATTAGCTTTGATGATCTTTTCTGCTTCTTCTTTATTGTTCAGTAACGTTATGTACTTATCACGTTCTTCCATCAAATCCTTCAGCTCTTTATATTCTTTGGTCAACTCCACATAACGCTTTTGATCGCTGATGATGTCCGGCTGGATAATGAGATCGCTTACTTCATCAAAGCGTTGTTTTATGACATTTAATTTATCTATCATTCAAATCTAGTTTAGCGCAAATTTACGAGAAAAAAATTGCCGTCATCATAATAAGACCGTCACGCCTATTCCCAGTTGTTGTTTCCATTGGAACTTTGGACCTTCTAAAACTGTCTCTCCATCTTCATTTTCCGCTCTTGTCTTTATATCATCATCATATCTGATGTGAGACCCTAAGCTGGCTTTCACATACTCATTGACCTCGAATTCAAAGTTCAGTTCCCAGTCCAAGTCGATATTGCCAAAGTTATTGAGATAATCCGTGTATAAGCTCAGCCTTGTAGAGGCCTTGATATTATTGAATATTTCTCTTTCGTATTCATTATTGATAAGGATGCCAACTTCATGTCTGGCGTTCCTCCCAGGTGTTATAATATTACCCTCATCATCCGTGACGGCTTCTTGGACGCCGAACGCACCCTGATCGGCCAGCCGATCACTGAGCACAAACGTGGACTTTTGAGTTAAAGGCGATAAATTGAGCTTGAGCTTTTTTTCTGGAAGATTGAACTCAGCTCCCACACCAACGAACAAATACCCGGGCGACATGAAGTTTGAGATGAACTTATCGCGGTCTGGATAGTTGTAACCCTTGGTAAATTGACTCTTAAAAGATGCTCTTCCGGTATAGTACCAATTTGACGTACTACTGAACTTATAGCCTAAACTGCTCACCAGCTCCAGGTCATCGTCTGTTTTTCTTAGCGATTGCCCGCTTTGTTTGTTGATCCCGTATCTAATGATCATTTCGTTGTTCCACTGAAAAAGCCCCTTTTTGTAATTTCTCTTGATATTGATGCCCAATAAGCTGGAAATAGAGTTGGAACCACCAGCATTCCAGTTGACAAAGGCAAGTTGAGATAGGTCCAGCGATAATTTATTAAGATGCGACCAGAAGGTGTCCGGTGTTTCTACAGGTATTAAATAGTTAGGGTCCAATTGCATGGGTAAAAGCTCAAAAACGGAATTGACGAACCGAACAGGTTTGTGTTGGGTAAGGAAAACCTCTAAAGGTCGTTCTTTGAAGCCTAATGGGTTCCGCTGAGCGTCAATGCTATGAACCAAGCAAGCCGTAAAAAGAACCGCCAAAAGATATCTCATCCTGAATTAATGTTATGAATAGCTAAAACTGCCTTTATCGGATCTGATGGTCAATTGCTTTCCATTTTCGCTAGCTTCAACTTGGCCAATGACTTTTGCATCCACTGCAAATGAACCAGCAATTCTACAAATATTATCTGCTTGTTCTTTCGGCACATATAACTCCATACGATGGCCCATGTTGAACACCTGATACATTTCCTTCCAGGAAGTTTGGCTTTCTTGTTGTATCAGTTGGAATAACGGCGGAGTTTCGAATAAGTTGTCCTTGATCACATGAAGGTTCTCTATAAAATGTAAGACCTTGGTTTGTGCGCCACCACTACAATGGACCATCCCATGTATATCTTCTTTAGGGATATTTTCAAATATACTTTTAATGATCGGTGCATAAGTGCGCGTTGGCGATAGAACGGCTTTGCCGATATTTAATGGAAGTTCATCGATCTTATCTGTAAGTGCCTTGCTGCCTGAATAGATGATGTTTTCAGCTGTATTTGGATCAAAACTCTCCGGATATTTTTCAGCTAAGTATCGATTGAATACATCATGTCTTGCTGAGGTCAACCCATTACTACCTATGCCGCTGTTATATTGATCCTCATAAGTGGCCTGACCTGTGGAGGATAAACCTACAATAACATCACCCGCTTGAATATTTGCATTATCTATTACTTCCGATCTATTGATCTTAGCAGTAACCGTAGAATCTACGATAATGGTTCTGACAAGATCGCCTACATCTGCGGTTTCTCCACCGGTAGTATGGATGTTCACGCCATACTGACGCAGGGAATTCGCTAATTCTTCCGTGCCGTTAATGATAGCAGCGATAACCTCACCGGGAATTAAGTGTTTATTTCTACCTATGGTTGATGAGAGCAGAATTTGATCCGTGATTCCTACACAAAGCAAGTCGTCAAGATTCATCACCAATGCATCTTGCGCAATGCCTTTCCAAACGCTGAGGTCTCCAGTTTCCTTCCAGTACAGATAAGCTAATGATGATTTTGTTCCGGCGCCATCGGCGTGCATCACAAGACAGCTATCCTCGTCCTGACTTAAATGATCAGGCACGATCTTACAGAAAGCCTTTGGAAAAAGACCTTTGTCTACATTGCTTATCGCTTTGTGTACATCATTTTTTGAAGCGGAAACCCCGCGCTGATCGTATCTATTCGTTGTCTTGGCCATTTACACATAAAGTTTTGCAAAATTACGAATTAATTTATCGTTATTATAAGCTTCATTCTGATAAATCGAATGGGGTTGATAAGGCAACTATTTCATTTTCAGAAGCGCAATAATACCTAGTTGATCTCTCTGATATATTTCTAACAACAATGGTCTTACTTTTACAATGAAATTGCATCTCTTTCAGTTCTTTCTGCTGTAATGTAAAAATTAGCGGAATGATAAAAGAACAATTGAACAATGACGTATTGAAAAACCTTTCTGTCACTTCAATATAAAATTCATAAAATCGATCAACTATGCTTTGTCATGTCTATTAGATAATGAAAAATAGACGGTCCAGGAAGATGCTAAGCAACATTTTAGCCATTCCGAAGTTATCCGCTTTTTGAAGGAAGAAACCCTTTGCAAACGGATGAACTTAAAGTAAAGTTTTAATGAAAAAAGACTGCATTTCTGCAGCCTTTAGTATTCAGTAATAGATCGATGCTGAGCTTTATCTCGTAAATATCATTTCTCTGTATTTAGTTAACGGCCATAATTCATCATCAACGATAAGTTCAAGCTTATCACAATGGTATCGGATGGTATCAAAATACGGCTTAACCTCGTTGCAATAAGCATAGGCTCTATCTGTAGCATCTTCTATGTTATTGGCCTTCTTTCGCGCCTCGATCATGTCCTGGACGTTCTTGTTGATCTGACTTACATGACCTGAGATTTCCTTGATGATGTTCATCTGTTCGCGGGCCATTTCATCAAAGTCTGCTTCAAAGATCGCCTTCATGCCTTGCACGTTCTCTATCAATTTGTTTTGATATTCCAGTGCAGTAGGGATGACATGGTTTCTTGCAATATCGCCTAGTGTCCGGCCTTCTATCTGTATCTCTTTGGAATAATCATCCATTTCTATCTCATATCTGGCCTCCACCTCAACCTTGTTCATGATCTCGAGTTCAGAAAACAGATCAATACTCCTTTTACTGATCTTAGCCTGAAGGGCTTCTGGTGTGTTCCTATTGTTGCTCAAACCTCTTTTCGCAGCTTCTTTTTCCCAGGCTTCACCATAGCCATCCCCTTCAAATCTTATATTTTTTGATTTTTTTATGTATTCTCTCAGTACATTAAAAATGGCATCGTCTTTTTTGAGGTTCTTATCTGCGATCAATTGGTCAACTTCTACTTTAAATTCCTTTAATTGTTTAGCAACGATCGCATTAAGTGTAGTCATTGGATCCGCACAATTGGCTAGTGAACCTACTGCTCTTAATTCAAATTTATTACCGGTAAAGGCAAATGGAGAAGTTCTGTTCCGGTCTGTATTATCCAATAGTATCTCGGGTATTTTACCCACTACGTTCAATTTAAGTTCTGTTTTTTCTTGAGGTGATAATTTACCATCTTTAACTTTCTCAAGCTCATCCAGCACTTTGGTCAATTGCGAGCCTATGAATACGGACATGATCGCAGGTGGCGCCTCATTTGCTCCTAATCTGTGGTCATTGGATGAGGAAGCGACCGTGGCTCTGACGATTTCTTCATAATCATGGAACGCTTTGATCGTGTTGATAAAAAAGGTCAGGAATTGAAGGTTCTTCATCGGTGTTTTTCCGGGACTTAGCAAGTTTACACCGGTGTCTGTCGCCATTGACCAGTTATTATGCTTTCCGTTACCATTAATACCTTCAAATGGTGTTTCATGTAATAACACCTTAAAGTTATGACGCTCAGCGATCTTGTCCATCAAGTCCATAAGCAATGAATTATGATCTACCGCTAAGTTAGCTTCTTCAAAAAGCGGAGCCAGTTCATATTGATTCGGGGCGACTTCGTTATGGCGGGTTTTCACTGGAATTCCTAAACGAATGGACTCTAGTTCCAGATCGCGCATAAAGTTCAGGGCACGTGTAGGAATAGAACCAAAGTAGTGGTCATCTAACTGCTGACCTTTAGCCGGTGAGTGACCTATTAAAGTCCTACTGGCCATGGTCAGGTCTGGTCTTGAGCTTGCTAGCGCCTTATCGATCAGGAAATATTCTTGCTCCCAACCTAAGGTAGCGTTGACTTTTGTTACTTTACGGTCAAAGTATTTAGCCACTGCTGTCGCCGACTTATCAAGAGCTTGAAGAGAACGCAATAATGGCGTTTTGTAATCTAAGGCTTCACCGGTATAAGCGACAAAAATTGTAGGAATGCATAAAGTAGAACCCCAAACAAATGCAGGTGAAGTGGGATCCCAGGCGGTATAACCTCGTGCTTCAAAAGTATTTCTAATTCCGCCGCTAGGTAAACTAGAAGCATCCGGTTCTTGTTGCACCAGTTGCTCGCCGTTGAACTTTTCTATGCTTTCATCGTCACCGATAGGTTCAAAAAAGGAATCGTGTTTTTCAGCGGTTGATCCTGTAAGTGGCTGGAACCAGTGTGTATAATGCGTAGCTCCTTTTTTAATCGCCCATTCCTTAAGTCCGGTTGAAATTTGATCGGCCAGTTCACGATTTATCTTTGACCCTTTTTTTATCGCCTGTTGGACGCTTTTCAGAGAATCCTTGGTCAAGTACTGACGCATTGCGGATTGATTGAATACATTTTCCGCAAAGATCTCAGACCTGCGTTGATTAGATGTAATATCAACAGGCTTCCTGTTTAATGTTTCCTTTAGTGCGTTAAAACGGATAGTTGCCATTGTTTTTTGTTTTAAATACTCAGCAAAAATAGCTTTTTTACTCATATTACCTATATAAAATTAGGGTTAAAAGCATAAAAATATCAACATACTATGAACAACCCCATGTTTTAATTGTAGTAAGCTAAAATATTAAAGGTGATAAAAGTAAGGAAAAGGATGAATCCACTCCAACGGGTGAACTGGTTCCTGGGTTTGATCAGGGCTAAAGGCAAGGTTGCCACGGCAACCCCTATCATCCAGATGAGGTCATTGTTCAATATTTCAGGGGATTCTACGGCGATAGGTTTTAAGATGGCTGTTATTCCTAATACGGATGCGATATTGAATATGTTCGACCCTATTAAGTTCCCAAGCGAAATGGCCTTTTCTCCCTTGATGATCGACATAACGGATGCGGCCAGCTCTGGTACGCTCGTACCTACGGCGATGATTGAAACTGAGATCACTCGCTGACTTATACCAAAAGCCCTGGAAAGCCCAACAGCACCATCTACCAGCCATTCTGAGCCAAAATACAATGATGCACTTCCCAGGACCAGCCATACCACCATCTTAAAGTTAGAGGTCTTTTTAAGCTGTTCATTAGCTTCTTCTGGTATGCTAGCAATACGTGAATTGTTCAGTAAATAGATGATATAAATGACGATCAATATCAAGAAAAAGATGCCTTCCCATCTGACCAGTTCCAGGTCCGTCCACAGGAAAAAATAGAGCAGAACGCTCATCAAAACCATCATTGGCCAGTTTACCCGATAAAAATCCTTTTCTACTGCAATGACGGTAAGCATGGATGATAAGCCTAATACTAAGCCAATATTAGCAATATTTGAACCTATCACATTACCCAAAGAAACATCACTGAAATCATCAAATGCAGCTTGTACGCTTACTAAGAGCTCAGGTGCCGATGTTGCGAAGGAAACTACGGTCAGCCCTATCATCATCTTGCTTAATTTGAGCTTGAAGGATAAGGCCACGGAAGACCTCACCAAATATTCTCCACCTATGACCAGTAAAATGAACCCTAGAACGAGATAAACATAATCCATGCGCAACAATATGATGCAAAAATAACTGAATAAAAGAACTCACCTATCTTTCATAAAAACTTATGCTGCTACTTCCATATTTACGGCTATCCGCACAATACTTCAGTTCATTGACTTTCATTTTTGCAGAGTGTTCCAGTACCACCAGACCTTTGAAGTCATTCTCCTCTGAGAAAATGCTCTCTAATATGAACTGATAATGTTTAAGTTCCATATGATAAGGTGGATCGGCAAAGATCAGGTCAAAACTCAGGTCATTTTTCGTTATGAACTGAAAGGCATCAGCTATTTCTGTCTTCACATTTACATTGAGCTTTTCAGCCGATTCCTTTACAAATTTGACACAACCCTGATCTTTATCAATAGAAGTGACGTGCGCACCACGGGATGCAAATTCTAGACTGACTGACCCTAAACCGCTAAAAAGGTCTAAGACCTTAAGCTCTTTTAGGGATACGCTGTGCTGTAAGATATTGAACAGACTTTCCTTTACCTGGTTCTTCGTAGGTCTTACCGGAAGGTGTTTGGGCGCTTTCAACATCCTGCCACCTGATTTTCCACCTATTATTCTGAAAGATAATGACATACCAGGTTGATTTCTTTATGGGTTATAGCATTGCACAGGAAATGCTCTGCTGTCAGTTCAGGTTTAAAAAAATCGATGTTTCTTATATGATCATATAAATATTCATAAGCTTTATTAGCAATATCCACAAAACCGCTGATGACTAGTCGTAGTTCCTCACGGTCAAATTTTAACTGATCGATGACCGTCAGTAGATAATAGGCCAGATCTTCATCGGTTTGTATCCTGAATCTATTAGCCAGGTGGCATTTTGCTTTGTAATAGGCTATAATATGGCAATTATCAAAGTATCGGTTTAAAAAAATGGTCTCTTTGTTTTCTTTTCCTGGATCAAAAGCGTTCAGCAAAGTACTCATCTGATGCTTATACCTTACATTCCCGACCATTTCTATAAAATATTCGTGAATGTTCATCATAGGTATATGAACGACCTTTGCCCCTAAATTTGGCACTTCGTCATGGTCGATAAGGTCGCCCGGTAAAAGTTCAGCGTTGTATTTGAGAAAATGTGCTACTTTTTCTGTGTCAAAATAGATATCGGGAACAAGAGTGAAAAGGGCATTATCAAATATCAACAGGGCTTCATCGATATGGTGTTCTACGATGAAATCATCATTTATCACTTTCTTTATGTTGGTCAACTGGTCTTCAGGTGATGCCGTCTTGTGTTCATGGTGGCTGATAAGTTTGGTATCCTTTGATGAATGTACTAAAAAAGAAAATCCACCTTGAGCGGTCAAGATGGATAATTTATTATGATGGTCGTTCAAATTATTTTTTCGATTTGCCATAGTTCTTGGGCCAGTTCCCTTTTGTGTTCACCTGTTCCATAGAGCCTACTTTGATATATTTCCCGTTCACATCATCTACGGAAACACGCTGTTCTTCTTGAACTACAAGATCTTCAGGCTGGTCTGATAGCACCTTTTTCTTTCTTACTTTTGCTTCGAAAACGGGCACTTTATTATCTTTTATAGTTAACATGCCCGCATCCATTTCGAAGACTTCATTATCTGTGAATGGCACGTATTTCATATTTCTGTATTGTTCTGGACTATCGAAGAGTGAATCTGCAATACTTCTGGTTCCCAGTGTATCAATAAAGGTTTTTTCTATGTACTTATCTACGCCGTAGGTCTTCTGGAACTCTTTGTCCAACACAGAAGAATCCCTTCTTTGAGTAATGGTGAACTTAGCAGTATCAATGAACTTCACTAAACCATCAAAATCCTCTTCAAAGTCACCATTAATATCCTTATGAGCTAGTTGAGCATCTCTTATATGTTTAAGTTTATTTATGACTTTTTGATAGCGTTCCTTTTTCACCTTGTTGAACTCAACTGGACCCCAAATGGCCTTATAGTTGTAATAGCCTAATATTGCGATACCTACCCATAATATGATCGTGATAACTACTTTCATTGGTCGATTTTAATTTGGTTAAACACAAAACAAATCTACAATTTTTTTTCATTTAAGAAAGTTTTAGACTCGTTTTTCACCTTATATTTGAGCTAAGTTTAATGTATGGACATCGATCGTTTTAATCATCAGCTAAAAAAGGACTTCGGTTTTGAGCTTACCTCTCAACAGGATGAATGCCTAGATCTTTTAACCCGGTTCTTGTTCGATAAGAAAGATGGTTCAGTTTTCCTTTTAAAAGGTTATGCAGGTACTGGGAAGACCACGACCATATCAACACTCGTAAAGAACCTTCCCGGAATAGATATGAAGAGCGTATTAGCAGCTCCTACTGGTAGGGCAGCAAAAGTAATGTCTAACTATAGTAAAAAGAATGCCCAGACCATACATCGGAAGATCTATTATCCGCAAAAGAACAGCAAAGGCAATGTAGATTTCGTACTACAAGAGAACAAGCACAAAAATACCATCTTCATCGTTGATGAAGCATCCATGATCCCAGGTTTACCCCAAGGCGTAGCGCTTTTTAAAAAAGGCTCTTTACTGGAAGACCTCCTACAATACGTCTATTCTGGTGAAAACTGTAAATTGATATTAGTAGGGGACACGGCACAATTGCCGCCGGTCAAGTCAGACCTTAGTCCGGCATTGGACAGAGCTACGCTCGAGGGACAATTTCAAATGTCGGTCACGGAGATCCAACTGGAAGAAGTGGTTAGACAGGCCAGGAAAAGCGATGTACTGCTCAACGCTACCTTGATAAGGGAATCTATCGATCTGGAAAGACCGGAGAACTTCGCCTTTGACCTGCATCAAAAGAGCGACCTGACCCGGCTGGTAGATGGTTATGAGATATTAGATGCCATTCAGGATGCTTATGACCATGATGGACATGAGAACACCGCTTTCGTCGTAAGGTCTAACAAAAGGGCGAACTTATACAACCAGCAGATCAGGGCTAGAATACTCCAACGTGAGAGCGAAATCGAAACGGGGGATTACCTGATGGTCGTAAAAAACAATTATTACTGGCTTAAAACCCAGTCAGAAGCAAGCTTTATCGCAAATGGCGATATTATCGAGATTCTGGAGATCTATGAGCTCAAAGAGCTCTATGGTTTTAGATTTGCGCGAACAAAGGTCAGAATGGTGGATTATCCGCAGATGAAGCCTTTTGAGACCATGCTTTTGCTCGATACGATCAGCTCTGAATCGCCTTCGTTGAGCTATGAAGATAATGATCAACTCTATAAAGAGGTGATGAAGGACTATGCTGACTTAAAATCTAATTACAAGAAATTCCTTAGCGTAAAGAAAAACCCTTACTTCAATGCGCTACAGGTCAAGTTCAGCTATGCGATCACCTGCCACAAATCCCAGGGAGGTCAGTGGGAAACCGTCTTTGTGGAGCAACCCTATTTACCGAATGGTGTAAGTAATGAATATTTAAGATGGCTTTACACGGCCATTACCCGCACGAAGAACAAACTTTACCTTATAGGTTTTAAAGATGATTTTTTTAAGACCGATGCCATTATAGAATAAAACATATATGCTATGAAAGTAGTTGCGATGATACCAGCAAGATATGCTTCAAGTCGGTTCCCCGGTAAATTATTAAAGGACCTTTGTGGAAAACCTATGCTGGTACGTACTTATGAAACTGTACAGAGAATGGGCTTATTTGATGATGTTCATATCGTCACAGATAGTATAAAGATACAAAAAACGCTTGCAAGTTTCAATATTCCGATACTGAAGAGCAAGGAAGAGCATGATTGTGGTTCTGATAGGCTAGCAGAAGTGGCTGATGGGATCCATGCGGATATTATTATCAACGTTCAGGGAGATGAGCCCTTCACGAACAGGACCGATCTGGCTAATTTGATAAGACTCTTCCAGCAAGATATTGATGGATCGATAGATCTTGCATCCCTTATGCTACCAATAACCGATATCAAAAAGATAGAAAACCCGAATAACGTGAAGGTGATCGTAGATAGAAATGATCGGGCATTGTACTTCTCCAGACATCCAATACCTTATCAAAGAAACAAGCCGAAAGGAACTAATTATTTTAAACATATTGGCATCTATGCTTTTAGGAAGCAAGCTTTGTTAGATTTCTATCATTCGCCAAAAGGAATACTTGAGCAAGCTGAAGCTATAGAATGTATAAGACATTTAGAAAACGGTAAGACCATTAAAATGATCAGCACCGATGTTCCAAGTATAGGTATTGACACACCAGAAGATTTGCAGGAAGCTGAAAAATTATGGCAAAAAAAAAGTGAATGACTGCAAAGCCATTCACTTCAATTGAAAACTATTCAAAAATTATGAAGTTGCCGTTGCCTTTCCAGTTTCTTCGTCTTCTTCCTTTTTATCTGTAAGGTCAATACCTTTCTTTTTAGCTGTATCATACATGATAGGGGTTGCTATAAAAATAGAAGAATAAGTACCTACGATAACACCTATGATCAGTGCAAACATAAATCCGCGGATACTTTCACCGCCAAATGCGAATATAGCGATAAGAACAACCAAAGTCGTGAAGGATGTGTTCAGCGTCCTGCTCAACATACTACTTATTCCGTTATCTATGATCTTGCTCAAAGCCCATTTAGGATGCGCATTAAAGAATTCCCGAATCCTATCGAACACGACAACGGTATCGTTCAGAGAATAACCTATTACCGTTAATATCGCTGCTATGAAAGCTTGATTGATTTCCATATCGAATGGCATAAAAGTGTAAGTGGCCGAGAAGACACCTAACACGATTAGAACATCATGCACAACCGCTGCAACTGCGCCAACGCTGAACTGCCATTTTCTAAACCGAAATAATATATATAAGAATACTACAATGAATGAACCGATGATCGCATAAAATGATGCAGTCTTGATATCATCTGCGATAGTTGGCCCTACTTTAACTGACGACATGATCCCAATATCACCATCTCCACCAACCTTGAAATCTTTATAAGCTATGCCCGCCGGAAGGAGATCTTGCACACCCGTGTAAATAATCTTTTGAATCTCTTCTTGTACGTCTTCGCCTTGTTCATTCACTTTGTATTTGGTGCTCAATTTGATCTGGTTGTCAGATCCATAGGTCTTGATCTGAACACTACCTAATTTATCTTCCAGGCCGTTCTCTACCTCAGCTGGGTTTACTGCCTGATCAAATCGGATCGTGTAGTTCCTTCCACCCACAAAATCGATACCTTGATTCAAACCGCGTGTTGAAAGAGAAAGTATGCTCAAGATGACAAGTACTCCTGACATCACATAGCCAACTTTTCGCTTATTAAGGAATGCTCTGGATATATTCCTCAGGAAGTTCCTTGTTGCCGTGGTGGCAAATTCCAGGAGTTTATTGTTAGAAGTATATGCATCTATGAATAAACGTGTGATAAATATAGCCGTGAACAAAGAAGTTGCGATACCTATAAGTAATGTTGTTGCAAAACCCTTTATTGGACCTGTTCCAAAGACAAGTAGGATGAGTCCAGTAAGCCCTGTTGTTATATTAGCATCAAGAATGGAAGAAAGCGAATTCCTAAAACCATCCTTTATCGCATCCGGTTGTTTTTTTCCTTTATGAAGTTCTTCCCTTATCCTTTCAAATATGAGCACATTAGCATCTACGGACATACCTATGGTTAGTACGATACCTGCAATTCCAGGTAATGTCAGTACAGCTTCTAAGCCAGCTAAGACACCAAAGATGAACAAGATGTTCACCACCAGGGCAACATCGGAATAAACGCCTGCTTTGCCATAATAGAATATCATCCAGATGAGAACTAACCCTAAAGCGATAAGAAAAGAAAGTATTCCACTATCTATGGCTTCTTCTCCTAATGATGGACCTACGATCTCACTTTGTATGATCTTGGTCTTCGCAGGTAGTTTTCCTGCCTGAAGTACCGTTGCCAGGTCTTTAGCTTCTTTGATGGTAAAATCACCTGATATTTGACTTCTACCTCCAGATATCGCTCCAGATGAAACGCCGGGAGCTGAATATACGATGCCGTCCAGAACAATTGCGATTTGAGTGCGTTCCTTGGCGGCCTTACCTGTCATCTTTTCCCAGATCTTTGCTCCAGTGCCGTTCATTTGCATATTAACGACAACTCGGCCTACCTGATCATAACCTTGACTGGCATCTACGATGACCGTTCCATCTAAAGGTGGATCGCTTTCACGGTTGGTCTTTAGAGCATAAAGGTCAATGAACTCGCTTTCGTCCGCAGGTTTACCCCATGCAAGTTCAACGAACTTCTTATCCTTTTTTAACAATTGCTGGACTTTAGGGAACTGAAGATAATCATTGATCTTAGCGGTATCTTCAACAGCAAAAGTGCCGATCACCGGACCTCTTGGATTGCCTATGCTTTGAAGAAGTGATATTAAAGGTCTTTCACTTATGGAGTCTTGGGTTTCTTCTTCCGTGGCCAATAGCTCCTCCAGGTCGTCGGAATCCTGCTTGTCCGTATCTACTTCAGAGCTGTCCGTTTCTTTTTCTCGTGGTTTTTCAGCATCTAATCTTTTTTTCACGATCTGGTCTGCCCTTTGGAAGAATTGTTGGAAATCCTGAGCTTGATATACGCTCCAGAATTCAAGTTGGGCTGTGGTCCTTAATAGCTTTTGTATCCTTCCGATATCTTTTGCTCCTGGAAGTTCTACCAATATACGACCTGATTCACCCAATCTTTGAATATTAGGTTGGGTTACACCGAACTTATCGATACGTTCTCTCAAAACCTCAAATGCAGAGGTGATACTTTCATCTATCTTTTGTTTGATGATCGGTTGAACTTCCGCATTGGACATGTTAAAATCGATCTCATCGCTCAGTTCTTTATTGGCGAAAATATCAGGTGAGGCTAACTTTGCTTCGAGCTTATTGAACTCCTCAAAGAATAGATCAGTATAGTTCTTCTGACTATTTATTTGTCTTTGGTCGGTGTTTTGAAGTGCCTTTCTGAACTGCTCATCTTCTGAGCCATTTGCTAAACCTATCAAAAGGTCTTTGACTGAGATCTGAAGGATTACGTTGATTCCACCTTTAAGGTCCAGACCTTTGTTCAGCTCTTTTTCTTGAGCTTGCGCATAGGTAATACCAGCAAAATAAGTCTCATTTGCTATGGAGTCCAAATAATTTTGTGAAGTTTGGTCTCTTTTTTCAGCATAATCTTTTTCTGTATCGCTTATTTGCTTCTCTGCAAAAGCCTCTGCGTTGCTTTCTACCTTAGATGTGATGTAAGTAAATGAAAGCTGATAGATACAAGCAAGTGCAAATAGAATAGCAAATACTTTTATAAGTCCTTTATTCTGCATCAGATATATTTTTTAACTTGATTTTATAAATTCGGGCAAATATAGGGTTTCGCGAAAGAAATGGCAATTTTCTGCATTATAACAACAAAAAAACTTGGGAATTAGTATCTATTCCCAAGTTATTGTTTTTTCTTATTGTTCTCTATTAAAGGAGTTCGTTCGTTTTTTTGACTGCTGAGGCGCTCTCCTGAAGTAGTCCTTTTTCTTCATCATCAAGATCAAGTTCTATGATCTCTTCAATACCATCCTTTCCAACTATGACCGGCACGCCTATACAAATATCGTTCAACCCATATTGTCCATTAAGGAAAGTAGAGCAGGGGAACATTTTCTTTTGATCACAGGCGATGGCCTGAACTATTGAAGAAACGGCCGCGCCAGGAGCATACCAGGCACTGGTGCCTAACATTTTTGTCAACGTAGCTCCTCCTACTCGGGTTTCAGCGGCGATTTCTTTGATTCTCTCATCGCTGAGGAAGCTGTTGATGTTTACGCTATTTCTGGTGGCATGTCTGGTCAAAGGGATCATACCTTTATCGCTATGACCACCTATGACCATTCCCTGAACATCCGATGCTGGGCAACCCAAAGCTTCAGCTATTCTGTATTTGAACCTTGCGCTATCTAAAGCACCACCCATTCCGATGATCTTGTTCTTAGGTAGTTCAAGCGACTGATGAGCAAGGTAGGTCATCGTATCCATAGGATTGCTTACAACAATAATGGTCACATCAGGTGAATGTTTGATGATGGACTCAGCCACACCTTTTACAATGCCAGCATTCGTGCTTATGAGCTCTTCTCTGCTCATACCTGGCTTTCTTGGGATACCACTTGTAATAACGGCTACTTCACTTCCTGCTGTCTTTGTGTAATCGTTAGTGCTACCACTTATCTTGGTATCAAAACCGTTCAATGATGCCGTTTGCATCAGGTCCATGGCCTTTCCTTCCGCATAATCTTCTTTGATGTCCACGAGAACGACCTCAGAGGCAAAGTCTTTAATGGCAATGTATTCTGCACAACTTGCGCCTACTGCTCCGGCGCCAACTACTGTTACTTTCATGATCTATATATTTATGTATTTAAATTCCAAAGTTCAAACCTAAGCTAACGGTATCATATTCCTGAAAACTATATTGTCCATTGATTCTGAAGAACGATAATTTTAATTTAAAACCTAAAGTTGCCTGTAAACTGCTGGTATCTGAGCTGATAGAAATAGGGTCTTCCACTATGACCGTTGGGTTAGCATTAGTTCCGGCTAAAGGGCCTTCACTAATTTCATAACGACCTATCAAGTCAGATGATGAAGAAGCGTAAATATATCCTATGCTCCCGTAAAAATCTATGATCTTTAGTTTGGTTGAGACCAATGCTGCATAATTCCAGGAATCCAACTCTGTATCTATTCTTTGTCCAGATAAACTATTGACTATGGAATTGTTTTCAACCTTTAAGCTACCATCGAACTTGGTATAGCCAATGAAGCCCGATATATGTAAGGGAAATAGCTCATCAAATGGTAACCAATCTGTGAACTCATGTTTCAGACCTACCCCATACATGCTTGCTTCCACGTCATCTGTCGTAACTTCAGGCAAAAATCTCCCCTTGATCTCAAATCCACTTATCAGGCCAACACTACCCTGTACCATTGCGCCAGGTACGAAGTTTAAATTACTGTCCGCCAGACCTTTAGGAAGATCAAAAGGCACTTCTTCACTTATACCATTGCGTTCAAATACGGCTTTCACGCCTATGTCAGGGTTATTCTCTCCAAGAGCGTTACCTACCATGCGACTATTAATGGAACCATCCTGGAATTCTAAGAATTTGTAGTCGGCTTCATCGAGCAAGAATTCTCTTTGATCGTCGCTGACAAAGGAAGCACTACCAATTATTGATATTTCAAGACCTCCTAATTGTTTGGCCTTTGCAGAATTGAACCAGCCATTGCTCAATCCCAGAGCCACAGCATCGTTACCGGGCGAAAGATAATTGTCAGCGAACGTGCTTGCATCTTCCTTCCCAAAGGCTAATAATCTGGTTATACCATTCTGAGCGAAGGAGGTCATGCTCAATATTGTCAAGGCAAATATAAAGGAGCGTTTCATAATGGATTAGTCAAAATCATTATACAAAAGTAAGGATCATGCATCAATATTCGCATAAACGGCATTCTTTTCAATAAAATCCCTTCTTGGTGGGACTTCATCGCCCATTAGCATGGAGAATATTCGATCAGCTTCACTGGAGCTATCAATGCTGACCCTTCTAAGTACTCTATGCTCAGGGTTCATTGTCGTATCCCAAAGTTGTTCAGCGTTCATTTCTCCGAGTCCTTTATAACGCTGTATGCTAACGTTCGTCTTATATTCCGCAGCGATCTCGTCGCGTTCTTTTTCGCTCCAGGCGTAGCGCTTTTTGTTTCCTTTCCTTATTAGATATAAAGGCGGTGTGGCTATGTAGATGTTGCCAGCCTCGATAAGTTCGTTCATGTAGCGGAAGAAGAAAGTAAGTACCAAAGTGGCGATATGACTTCCATCTACATCCGCATCACACATAATGATGATCTTATGATACCTTAGTTTTTCAATATTAAGTGCTTTCGTGTCATCTTCCGTGCCAACGGTGACACCCAGGGCAGTGAATATATTCCTTATTTCCTCATTTTCAAAGACTTTATGCTGCATGGCTTTTTCCACGTTAAGGATTTTTCCACGAAGTGGTAGTATGGCCTGGAAATTTCTGTCTCTACCTTGTTTAGCGGTACCACCAGCGGAATCTCCCTCTACGAGAAAAACCTCGCTCTTAGTCGGGTCTTCTTCTGAACAATCCGATAACTTACCAGGAAGTCCAGCACCACCCATTGGTGATTTCCTTTGTACCATCTCGCGCGCTTTCTTTGCTGCATGTCTGGCTTGAGCAGCTAATATGACTTTCTGGACGATAGTCTTGGCATCATTCGGGTTCTCTTCCAAATATACTTCCAATATTTCTGATACGGACTGAGAAACGGCTGAGGTCACTTCACGGTTACCTAATTTGGTCTTTGTCTGACCTTCAAATTGAGGGTCCGCGATCTTAACGGACACGATGGCAGTAAGCCCTTCCCTAAAATCGTCACCTGTGATCTCGAACTTCAATTTATCGAGCATCCCAGAATTATCGGCATATTTTTTCAAGGTGTTCGTGAGACCACGTCTAAAGCCTGATAAATGCGTACCACCTTCATGGGTGTTTATATTATTAACGTAAGAATGAAGGTTCTCACCATAAGAATTATTGTAGATCATTGCGATTTCAACGGGGATCTCATTTTTTTCTCCTTCCATGGATATCACCTCTTTGATCAATGGCTCTCGATTGTCATCCAAAAAGCGGACGAACTCTTTTAATCCTTCTTTTGAGTAGAACTCTTCCTTTGGACAATCTCCATTCTCATCCTTCGTCCTGCAATCTTCCAGGGATATCCTGATGCCTTTGTTCAAAAAAGCAAGTTCACGTAAACGATTGGCTAAGGTGTCATAATTGTAATCTACGGACTCCTTGAATATGCTGGCATCCGGCTTAAAGCGAATCATCGTTCCGTTAAGTGAGGTCTCACCGGTCTCTTTTACGGGATAGGATGTTTGTCCCCTTTCATATTCTTGTTCCCATATTTTTCCATTCTTATAGACATAAGCGTGTAGATGGCTGGACAATGCATTGACAACAGAAACGCCTACACCATGCAATCCGCCGGACACCTTGTAAGAATCCTTATCGAACTTTCCGCCAGCACCTATCTTGGTCATAACGACCTCGAGAGCAGAAACACCTTCCTTCTTATGGAGGTCAATGGGAATTCCACGACCGTTATCCTGAACGGTTACTGAGCCATCTTCGTTGATCGTTACATCTATCTTATCGCAATAACCGGCCATTGCTTCATCGATAGAATTATCCACTACTTCATACACTAAATGATGCAATCCGCGCATCCCGACATCACCAATGTACATCGATGGTCTTAATCGTACATGTTCAATACCTTCTAGCGCTTGTATGCTATCTGCTGAATAATCCTTAGGATGATTATCTTGTGCCATATATTATGATTTAAGCTACAAATATAACGATTATGCGTTCAATGAGCAGTTATTCGTTCTTTTTAGATAATAGAGTTATTAACAGATAATTACGATCATCATGTTGATTTTTAACAATTAGTTGTGTGTTTATAATACTTATGCCCTTATTTTTACTTTAAAAAAATTATGAAAATCCTTTTTTCAGTATTGGCGTTCATTACATTCTTTGAAGTATCTTATTCACAGAAATTTGAAGACCTTGACAAAAGCCCGATGGATGCTATCATCGTCAGGGATGATTCTAATGCCCCTTTATTAAGAGTGATTTATTCAAGGCCTAAGAAGCGAGGAAGGGAAATTTTTGGTGAACTGGTACCCTATGATGATGTATGGAGAACTGGAGCCAATGAATCTACCGAAATAACTTTTTACCAACCCATGTTCCTGGGGGATGTCCATATCAATGAAGGAACCTATACATTGTATACGATACCTAAAAAAGAAAATTGGACGGTTATCATTAACAAAGCGGTAAATACTTGGGGTGCTTATAACTATGACAAGGCATTGGATGTTGTCAGGCATGAGGTCGAGGTGAAAGATACCCCTACGACCATAGAAACCTTTTCCATGACCTTTAAGCAGGTCGATGATGGAATAGACCTTATCTTAGGCTGGGACAAGACTTTTCTAGAAGTCCCTTTTAGGCTTTCTAATGAAGATTAGTTCAATGTAGCCAAAATGTCATCAATGTCCTTTTCTGTTGTGTCTGGGTTGATGAAACAAAAACGCGATATGGTTCTCATTTCACCCTCAATTCTCCACTTTGTTGGAGTTACCAGCGCAAATCCTGATTGATGATTATCGTAAGTCCAATTTACATAATCCTTAGCTTTCCAATCGATTCTTTCAAATAGTACACAGGATAATCCTGGTTCTCTCACCAGATTCAGTTTTGGATGATGTTTTATCTTCTCAGCCGCACGGTTTGCAAGATGAATCCCTTGCTCAATGGCTTCTTCATACTTTTCTGTTCCATGCGTAGCGATGGAAAACCATAAGGGAAGACCTCTTAATCTTCGTGTAAGCTGTATCTGATAGTCCGCCGGATTAAAACCTTGCGCACCTTCGTCCTTAAATATATCTAAATAGGCTCCTTTTTGTGAATGCGCATTGGCAGCTAACTCCATATTCCTATAAATAACTGCACCGCAATCATAAGGAGAAAACATCCATTTATGTGGGTCGATCGTAATACTGTCAGCCTGGTTGATGCCTTTGAATAAATGCCTTACGCTAGGTGCGGCCAGAGCAGCTCCGCCATAAGCAGCATCAACATGGAACCATAGTTTTTCTTTTTCACAAACATCAGCTATACCTTTTAGGTCATCAACGATTCCGGCATTGGTCGTTCCGCCGGTAGCTACCACGGCAAATAACCTTTTCCTATCAATATCGCTCAGCTCATCTATTTTTTGCTGTAAGCATTTACCGGTCAATTTCTCTTCTTCATCATCTTCCACGAGGACCATATCCGCATCAATGACTTGCGCCATCGATTTTATAGATGAATGTGCGCCTTCTGATGTGATAATCAAAGCTTTTAAGGCTTTGTTTTCATCATCTAAACTTCGCCAATATTCTCGAGCTGCAATCATAGCGGATAAATTTGCTGCTGTTCCACCACTGGTAAAAACACCAAATGCATCATCAGGAAGATCTGTTAACTTAACTAACCAATCCATTGCTCTATTCTCACAAAAGATACCTCCGGCGCCGGTCATCCAGTAAGCGCCATGAATGCTGGAAGCTGAAGTGATCAAGTCAAACAATGTCGCCGCTCTGGTAGGTGCTGCGGGAACAAATGCTAAATGTCTCGGATGATCTACCGGAACGGCTGCTTTTACTAAAATATCCCTGAAAACCTGAAATGCTTTTTCTCCACCAATGCCATCATCTGTTATCGTTTCACCAACTAAAGCTTTGAGCTCTTCTTCTTTCTTAGGTTTTCCTAATTCCGGTGATGTGTCTGAGATTCGATTTATAGCGTATTTCATCACATCTAAGGTCATCTCTACCAGCTCGATGTCCAGCGCGTGCATACTCTTTTTCATAGATTCTTTTTTTGTTCTGTCTCTAGCTGTTTACTATTTTCTATGAGATAAAACGAGTTGTCAAATGCATCAAGATCTTCTAATAATTGGCGGATAAAAGCTTTCCCTGAATACTGGTAGAATGAAAGAAAATTCAGCTTCCGCTCTTGAAGGTCACCTTGCGGATAAAATTCTTTTTTCAATTGATGTGCTCTTTTTAAGAAATCTTCTCGTTTTATCTTTTCTGCTTTTAACAGCCGTTTTTCTAAATGTTTTAAACCGTTGATCTGTTTTTTTTCCTGAGCCGCTACAGCTCCATTAAATGACGCATCTGTTCTATCAGCTAGTTGATAAAGCTCCTTGAATTGCTGTTTTAAATGCTTGATCTGCGTGTTAAAATTTATGTTGATATCAGAGAAATGATGAACGATCTTCTTATCTATTGCGGCTTCATCAAGTAACAGATCTTCCATACGCAAGCATAATTTTGTCGCTTTTTCAGCTTGCTTTTCATCATAGATCATACCGCCATTTCTAAGGAAAATGATAGGAAAAACTACTTTTTTTTGTTCAAAAAATTCTTTTAATTGTAGCCAATAGGCGACTTCCGCTCCGCCACCAATGTAAGCCAGGTTAGGCAATACAGTTTCCTGATATAAAGTTCGCATCAACACATTAGGAGAAAATCTCTCCGGATGTTCATCTATTAAACTTAAGATTTCTTCTTCAGAGAAAGTGGTTTTTTCATCATCAGTAGCGAATCCATTTTTTGTTTTGATCAGTCTTTTTCTTTCCTCTTTATCAAAATAAAAAAGATTTATTTCTCTGGGATTCACTTGTGCTTTGTAACCAAGTTTTGTTAAAGCAGTTGAAGATTGCGTTATTGATTTTTCTAAAGTTTGATGCTTTAGGTCGTTTTTGATCGCATCAGCAAAAGAAGATTTTAAATTTTTATTATCGGCATCTAAAATAACCAGGCCAAATTCCTGAAAAAGATGATCGACCAATTTAAGAAAGGCTTCTGCATAATGTTCACTTTCTAAAAAATCAGATCTAAGGAAATTTAATAGCTGTTGCGAATGATCGGATGGATTGAGTTTATCGGCTAATTCTTCTATCGCATCTGAAAGTCCATCAAGCTTCATTCTTCCTACTGCATTTCCGGCCTTATGTTTCCAGCCGATACTTTCCTTATCTAAAAAAGCATTGCTAATTTCCTCAAAATCGTGGTCTTCAGATGCCATCCAGTAAACGGGAACAAAATGATAACTTGGATACTTTTCTTGAAGTTGACCCGCTAGATCTAAACTAGAAACGATTTTATAGATAAAATATAAAGGTCCGGTAAAAAGATTGAGCTGATGACCGGTAGTTACGGTAAATGTATCTTTATCTTGAAGTGATTTGATATTATTTTTCACCTGATATGTTGTAGAGATATTGCGATATTGGTGATCGAGATGGTCAAATAATACTCTACGCTGTTCATTTGTGAATTGGGATTTTTTTCCTTGTATCTGGTCCTTAAAAGAATCGATATCGGGAAAATGGTGATAAAAATCTTTTAATGACTTTTTTTTGTTCAGGTAGTCAACCGTTAACTGAGTAGTATATTTAAAAGAACCTATATCTACCTTCTTCATTTCCAGAAAAATTTACAACAATATTCCATCTGATTTTATTTAAGCTGGTTTACCATAAAGGTCATAATCAGTAGCTTCTGTAATTTCGATATCGCAGAAATCCCCTATTTTCACATAGTGTTCATTGGCATCAACTAAGACTTCATTATCTACATCCGGAGAATCGATCTCTGTTCTTCCTACAAAATAATTACCACGCTTTCTGTCAAACACACATTTGAATTTCTTACCTACCTTTTCCTGATTGATCTCCCAGGATATTTGACCCTGAATGTCCATAATTTCGTTTGCGCGTTGCATTTTTACTTCTTCCGGCACGTCGTCTTCCAGTTGAAAGGCATGCGTATTTTCTTCGTGCGAATAAGTAAAACAGCCTAATCTTTCAAAACGCATTTCTTTTACCCATTGTTTGAGCTCTTCAAAATCCTCTTCAGTTTCGCCGGGATAACCTACTATCAGCGTTGTTCGGATGGCCATGCCGGGAACTTTTTCCCTAAATTCTTTAAGAAGATCAGTTGTTTTTTTATGCGTTGTTCCACGTCGCATAGACTTGAGTAGATGGTCAGAAATATGCTGTAAAGGGATATCTACATAATTACAAACTTTAGGCTCATCCCTTATAACGTCTAATACATCAACCGGGAAGCCAGATGGAAATGCGTAATGAATTCTTATCCATTCAATTCCATCTACCTGAGCAAGCGCTCTAAGCAATTCTGCCAGATTTCTCTTTTTGTATAGATCAAGTCCGTAATAGGTAGAATCTTGCGCGATAAGGACTAATTCTTTCACCCCGTTTTTTGCTAAATTTTCCGCTTCATGAACCAGTTCTTCAATCGGTTTAGATCTATGACCGCCGCGCATAAGCGGAATAGCACAAAAGGAGCAAGGTCTATCACAACCTTCCGATATTTTTAGGAAAGCGTAATTTTTAGGTGTTGTAGTTTGGCGTTCACCTATCAATTCGTGTTTATAATCAGCACCTAAGGATTTCAGTAGTGAAGGCAATTCTGTGGTGCCAAAGTATTTATCAACATCAGGTATTTCTTTCTTCAAGTCCGGTTTATAGCGTTCTGATAAGCAGCCGGTAACAAAAACCTCTTCTACTTCGCCGGTTTTTTTCTTTTCTACAAAATCAAGTATCGTGTTGACTGATTCTTCTTTGGCATTATCGATAAAACCACACGTATTAATAACGACAACATCTCCATCTTGCTCATGAACTACTTCTTTATCATTAGCTTTGAGCTGACCCATCAAGACTTCGGAATCGTAGATATTCTTACTACATCCTAAGGTAACAACATTGATTTTTTTCTTTTCAATAGATTTAGTGCGCATAAAATTATATCGACAGGCAAAGATACAAATGTTTGATAGTATGGATTATGGTTTAAGCTTATGTTTGGAATTTAGGCTCTGCTAGATCCACCGAAAATTTTTAATTTTATTTAACGAAATTGACGTTTTACATTGTTTTACCATCGAGCGAAGTCGAGGTGCAATCAGTTCTCGACTTCGCTCGAACTTGAAACAGGATACTGATTACAAGATATTAATACAAAAACGTCATTATTAGAAAGTATATAAAAGTCATTCAACAGGTCGATCAATTACAAGTCTCAGACTTAGAAAAAAACCTATTTTTGCAAAAAAATAATTTATGGCATCATCTGAAGATTTAAAACCTTTTGTTCAGCAAGTGAGAAGAGACATCTTACGACAGGTTCATGCGGTCAATTCAGGTCATCCCGGCGGATCGCTTGGCTGCGCTGAGTATTTTTCCGTCTTATTTAAAGAAGTAATGGACTATGATCCGGATTTTGATCCAAATGGTAAAGATGAAGATATTTTCTTTTTATCAAATGGACATATTTCTCCGGTTTATTACAGTGTTTTAGCTAGATGTGGATTCTTTGATGTAAAAGAATTACATACTTTTAGGAAGATCAACTCAAGACTTCAGGGACATCCTACTACACACGAAGGTTTGCCCGGCATTAGAATTGCCAGCGGATCATTAGGTCAGGGAATGTCAGTTTCTATTGGAGCAGCTCAAACTAAGAAATTAAATAAGGATGAACATTTGGTTTATTCGCTTCATGGCGATGGCGAATTGCAAGAAGGTCAAAATTGGGAAGCGATTATGTATGCCGGTTCAAAAGGTATAGATAATTTGATCGCGACCATCGACCATAACCGACAGCAAATAGATGGTTCTACGCAAGATGTCATGCCACTTAATAACGTTAAAGATAAATTCTTAGCTTTTGATTGGCAGGTTATTGAAGTTGAAGACGGCAATGATATCGACCCAATTAGAAATGCACTTGCAAAAGCTAAAGATATGACCGGAAAAGGAAAGCCTACTGCCATTATCTTGAATACCGTAATGGGAAATGGAGTAGATTATATGATGCATACGCACGAATGGCATGGAAAAGCACCTGATGACGAACTTTTAGAAAAAGGATTAGCCCAAAACCCGGAAACATTAGGAGATTACTAAAAAAGCACCACAATGATGAATACATATACAAATACAGGTAACATAGATACAAGATCAGGTTTTGGCGCCGGTTTAGCTGAATTAGGCGAAGAAAATGATGATGTAGTTGCGCTTTGTGCCGATCTTACCGGATCATTAAAAATGAACGATTTTAAAAACAAATTTCCAGATCGCTTTTTTCAGGTAGGTATTGCTGAAGCTAATATGATGGGAATTGCAGCGGGAATGACCATAGGCGGTAAAATTCCTTTCACTGGAACATTTGCTAATTTTTCAACCGGAAGAGTTTATGACCAAGTTCGCCAAAGCATAGCTTATTCCGGTAAGAATGTCAAAATTTGCGCATCTCACGCCGGTTTGACATTAGGTGAAGATGGCGCTACGCATCAGATTCTGGAAGATATCGGATTGATGAAAATGCTTCCCGGAATGACGGTTATAAATCCTTGCGATTACAATCAAACCAAAGCAGCAACACAAGCAATAGCTGATCATGAGGGTCCGGTCTATTTAAGATTCGGACGACCTAAAGTTCCTAACTTTACACCAGACAATCAAAAGTTTGAAATAGGTAAAGCTCAAACTCTACAGGAAGGTGAAGACATAAGTATTTTTGCTATTGGACATCTGGTATGGGAGGCCTTAGAAGCGGCTAAAATATTAGCTGAAAAAGGTATAAAAGCTGATGTTATCAATTTAGCTACCATTAAACCACTGGACGAAAAAGCGGTGATCGATTCAGCTAAAAAAACAAATGCTGTTATTACCGCAGAAGAACATAATTATTACGGCGGATTAGGCGAAAGTGTAGCGCGCACATTAGCGCAACATCATCCTACGCGTCAAGAATTCGTAGCTACGCAAGATACCTTTGGCGAAAGTGGTAAACCACATGAGCTATTAGATAAATATGGTTTAAATGCAGAAGCTATTGTAGATAAAGCCGAAAAATTATTACGCTAGTGGTTCAACTTAACTGACCGAATTTTCCTTGCTGAAAATCTTTCATCGCTTGCCTGATCTCATCATAGGTGTTCATCACAAACGGACCTTGAGCAGCGATAGTTTCGTTTAAAGGCTG
>Ga0209937_1000093_pt1 | contig 29533 bp, 28 predicted proteins | sample SalPon1_B_H2O_MG_FD_185699 | JGI IMG/M metagenome (GOLD analysis project Ga0209937, IMG submission 185699) | Salt pond water microbial communities from South San Francisco under conditions of wetland restoration - Salt Pond MetaG R1_B_H2O_MG... | ecosystem: Environmental > Aquatic > Non-marine... | reverse complement strand
CCCGGAGGTGCCCCCGCCGAGGCCGCCCCGCTCGAGGAGGGTGACGTCGACGCCCCGGGTGGCGAGGTCGCGCGCGGTCCCCACGCCGGTGGCGCCCCCGCCGATGACGAGGACCGTGGTGTGGTGAGTGATGTCTGAGATGCGGCCCGCTCCGGTTAAGTTGTTGTGCAGGCATGGAGAGTCACGACACATGTACCCCTCTCGCGAGATCCATCGGCTGGATATGAGGAGGTTGGTCCTCGGAGATCGGGGCTGATAGGTGCGGTGGCTACTGATGTGGAAAATGTCTGAGTCTTTTTGCACACGCAGCAACTAGCTGGTGTACTGATGGTCTACGAGGCAGAGTCTGTGTGGGACTTCAGCATGACGGGGAATGTCCGGTTCGGACAGGGGGTCGCGGCAGAGCTGCCGTCCGTACTCGAAGCGCTCGCTTGTGAGTCGGTCATGGTTGTAACCGATCCTGGACTTCGTTCCATCGGTGTCATCGATCCCGTGCTCTCACAGCTCGAAGACGAAGGGATTGAGCTCAGTGTTTTCAGTGATGTTGAACCCGAACCTGCGCTGGCTGTATTCGAAGCGTCGATCGACCAAGCGCGCGAATTTCAACCTGGCGGCATCATCGGTATCGGCGGTGGAAGCTCCATGGATGTCGCAAAGACCACGGCGGTCCTCACCCCATACGGTGGCGAGATACTTGATTACGTTGCGCCGCCGACAGGGGCAGGAGAACCCATACCAGGGGCGGGCTTACCGACCGTGTGTCTCCCAACGACAGCGGGAACTGGTGCGGAAACCTCGCCGGTGTCGGTCATCTCACTACCTGATCGTAATCTGAAGGTAGGCATCTCTGGATCGAGCCAACTGCCTGACGCCGCGTTGGTCGATCCAGCCCTCACGGTGACACTTCCGCCCGGCCCAACGGCATCATCGGGGATTGATGCACTTTCACATGCCATCGAAGCGTACGTTACCAGGAGGTATTCCGATAAGCCATCTGCTGATGTACCGACACAGCGCCCGGATTATGGTGGTCGAACGGTCCTCACTGACCAACTCGCGCTTAGGGCCATCAAACTCATATCGACCGGTCTCAGACGAGCAGTGAACAACGGCCACGACCTGGACGCAAGACGGGCGATGTCTCTGGGAAGCTTGCTAGCAGGAATGGCGTTCACAAACGCCGGTCTTGGGCTCGCACACGCAATGGCGATGGCAACAGGTGCACGACATCATACTGTCCATGGTGAGACAATCGCCACTGTCTTGCCCTGGGTGGTCCGGTACAATGCGTCAGCTGCCGCGGATCGGTATGCGGAGATTGCCCGGGTGATGGGAGAGAACACTGCCAATGCGAGCGACTACGAGGGCGCTGAGATGGGAGCAATCGCGATAGAGAGACTTCGATCAGATGTCGGGCTTGCAACCGGGTTGGCAGACCTCGGCGTCGACGGGACAGACATCGATACTCTTGCTCGCAATGCGGTGCAACTGGAGCGACTCGTCGTCGGGAACCCCCGACGAGTCGAAGAATCAGATATGAGGGAGTTGTTCGAAAACGCGCTATGAACGCGACCCTCGGCCTCTGAGCGCCACCCGATTAGTAGCTGACACCCGCGAGCATATTCATGACCGCCTCTTTGTAGAACGCACAGTCGACTGATACGCACACGTACTGTGCTCCAGCGCTAATCCACCGGTTCGCCATCTCAGGATCGTCGGCATAGGTCCCGATGATGGCGTCTGTCTCCTTGACCCTCTCACAGATTTCATCCATCTTCTCTTCAACGCGCACATCATCAATCTGCCCAGGGATACCCAGCGATTGTGATAGATCGTAGGGGCCGATAAACAAGACATCAATCCCCTCCACCGCCGCAATGTCACCGATGTTCTGGATCGCTTTTTGCCCCTCGATGTGGACAATCACTGCGGTCGTCTCGTTTTGCAGGTCCGTGTAGTCATCACCCCCATAGTACTCGCCTGCACGAACGTACTTTGAGAGACCTCGGCGACCGATCGGATCGAAACGCGCAGCCGCTGCCGCCTGCTCTGCGTCCACTTTGTTCTCGATCTGTGGAATCTGGACCCCGCTTGCGCCAATATCCAACGCACGCTGGATCTCAGATGGATTGTTCTCTCGGACACGAATCACAGGACTGGCACCACCACGTTCGACACCTGCACAGAGACCGAGAGATGACTCTGCCGTCAGTGGTCCATGCTCCTGGTCGATGATCACGAAATCCAATCCAGCATATCCGTCAATCTCTCCTATCACAGGGGAGTCAATGATCTGGAAGGTCCCAACTACGGTTTCTCCGTCATACAATCTCTGCCGGAGGTTTTTCTCCACCATCGATTGAAATTCTAAGCTCTCCGGATTAAGATTTATGTAACCGCTTCGACCGACCCTGTTTCGGGTCTCGGCCGGTGTGTCGTGATCTAATCTGGTTTATTGAGCGTGACCAGCCCATCGAAATTCAAAATGATGTGTTGAGCCTGATCGCCAAAGATGGCTTTGCCCGTAGGTGAACGGCGCTCACCCGATGTGAAGATATGATTACACCCCTCTTGTACAGCGAAGTCAATGATTGCCCCCGGAAGATCTCCAATGACGCCAGCGGTCCGATATGAGACGTCCCTGCCGCCAACCGCCTTTGACGCTACCTCATCAGCCTTCACTTTCGCCCTCCTCTCAGCCTCATCGATAGAGTCGGTTGTACGCGACGCTGACGCGGCACGTTGGATGCTGGTTTGATACTCGTCTTCGTTCAAAAAGTGGCCGAATATCAGTTCGACATCAAGTGCCTCTGCCACCTTCGCCGCGTACTCCGCGAGACCCTCCTTCGGAGAAGCCTCGTTAATTACGACTAGGTATTTGCCCATGTGCGATGAATGAGTAGTGCTGTAATTGAATATTACGTTGGCCAGCGGGGGATCACGAACCCACGTGTTCCGGATTGACCGGGTTGATGGGTGCCTCACCATCGAGGATACGGATGAGATCCGTGAACAGTGTGGTGCGGAGTTCGATGATTGACGCCTCCGAATACCATGCGGCATGAGGTGTCAGCACCACATCTTCCCGGGCGATGATCCTGTTCTCACTGGCCGGGGGTTCCGTGGGTAACACGTCGAGTCCAGCCCTGGCGACCTCTCCAGCATCCAGTGCTTCATTCAACTCGTCCACATTCACCACCGCACCCCGAGCCGTGTTTATGATGACTGCAGTGTCTTTCATCATCCGGAATTCATCGGCACCAAGCAAGTGATATGTTTCTTCATTGAGGGGTGTGTGGACTGAAATGTAGTCAGATCGTTGGAGTAGGTCCATGAGCTCAACCTTCGCTACATCATATCCAGTCATATCCTCCTCGGCTACGTACGGGTCATACGCCAAGATCTCGAACCCGAATCCGACAGCCTTCTCGGCTACCCTCCGGGAGATTTTCCCGAAGCCAATCAATCCGAGGGTGCTCTCGGAGAGCCGGGGGATAGGGGCGCCCACCTGCCAGTCCCATCCTCCAGCTTTGATATCCCTGTCCAACACGACTGTGGACCGAGCACAAGACAACAACAGTGCGAATGCGTGGGTCGACACTTCATCCACCGAGTAGGAGGGTACGTTCACCACGGTCACATCATTGCTGGTCGCCGCTTGGATGTCCACGGTGTCGAAGCCGATCCCGTACCGGCCGACGGCTTTGAGATGTTCCGCGGCGTCAAGCACCGATCGTGAGACCTCCGCAAAAGTCACTGCAACAACATCTGCACCAGTCTCCTCGATCGCAGCGCTGACCTCATCGGGAGTCAGTGCGGGCCTCTCAACCACGCTGACATCCGCAGACGCTCCGAGTTCGGTCTCCACTTGAAGATCATCGAACATGTGGTCTGTGACCAAGATTGTGCGTGTCATTTCAGTGTAGGTTGTGAGGTCGGTGGTGCATCGGGCGAAACACAGCTAGTTACGAGAGCAGGGACCCACTTAATTACTCGTAGACGTGGGTGCTGCCGGTTTGGTGCGACTCAACATACTCCCAATCATACTCGACACCAAGGCCTGGGCCCATCGGAACGTCGACACATCCGTCTGAGTCGATGGTATCGAGATGATCGGAGTACCCTCCTGTGTAGACAGGGGGAATCGGATTCTGACAGTCTGGGTGCACCAATGCCAGTTCGTAATAGTTGCTGTTTCGTGTGGCTGCCATGCACTGCCTCTGTGCGGGTCCTGGGGCGTGATACTCCACATCGATACCGAAGCCCTCGGCCACACGTGCAATCTTGACCGCCCCAGTAATTCCGGCGTCATACTCTGGATCCGCCCGCAGGAAATCGGTCGCACCGTTCGCGACGAAGTCGGTGTGTGGTTCGAGCCCCCGGACGTGCTCTGTCTGCAGGAGTGGGGTCTTCAGATGCTTGCTGAGGCGCTTGTGGCCATGCTGAGATATCCCTCCATCATGATACGGGTCCTCGTACCAGAAGTAGTCTTGGTCATCACAAGCTCTTCCAACGACCAACGCATCAGCGAACGTCTCATACTCACACGCAGGATCGAGCATCAGATCCATATCATCACCAACCGCCTCTCCCACGGCGTGAACCGTAGCGACCTCTCGATCGATATCTCTCAGCCCATTGTGCCGACCCCATCCATGGATCTTGAAGCCGCCATAGCCCATCTGTCGACAGGTCTCCGCAAAGTCTGCAAACGCCTCCGGTGAATCGAGACCACCGTTTTCATCACCATGGAACGTGGACGCATAGGCTTCCAGTCTCGTACGATAGGTTCCGAGTAACTCGTGGATGGGCGCATCGTAGTATTTTCCAGCGAGATCCCACAACGCGATGTCAACCGGGCCGATGCCCATCCGGTCGTACTTCCTCAGCGCACGCTTCATTTCGCTCCAATGCCTCTCGCGCGCTAGCGCATCGCGGCCCACGAGATAATTTCCCAGAAGATTCAATTGCGCAGCCGCTGGCGAGTTGCCCCCAATGTACTCGCCGGTGACGCCCTCATCGGTCTCGACCCTCAACGCGAACAGCTTACGATAACTTGTGGTACCAGGCTCGTAGACGATATTGAACCCAGTCTCATCGGTCCCAATGTCCTCCAGCGGATACTCGAACTCCGTACTCTCGATCCGTGTAATTGTCGGGCCCATATCGTACGAACAAGGGGTACATACATTAAGGAAACCGGTCGTGGTGCATCGACCGGGCGCAGCCATGCGCCTCCGCAGGAATTCACCCCTGTTGTATACACTTTTGTCCGTCATCCGCAAACGTTGGTCTATGGATAAACTCCGCACCGCCATTGTTGGTCCAGGGAACATCGGGACCGATCTGATGTACAAAATCCTGGATAGAGGCCGGAATGTCTCGCTCGAAGCGATGGTAGGGATCTATCCCGTTGAACAGTCGGAGGGGCTCCAGGCCGCGCAGGCGAATGGGGTAGACGTCGGAACCGATGGACTTGCAAGTGTCAGGGCGATTGCCGATGATGTCGACCTCGTCTTCGAGGCGACGAGCGCGAAAATCCATGAATCTCACGCACCTACGTATGATGAGCTCGGCTTGTTTGCGGTCGACATGACTCCTGCTGCGGTCGGGCCATTCGTTGCCCCGACGGTGAACATCGACGCCCTCTCCGAAGATGTGATGAACGTCAATATGATTACATGTGGGGGGCAGGCCACAATCCCGATCGTGAACGCAATCGACCAGGTGTCATCTGTCGAATACGCCGAAATCATTGCGACGATAAGTTCGGACAGTGCGGGGCCAGGCACTCGACAGAACATCGATGAGTTCACCCAGACGACTGCTGCTGGTCTCGAAGAGGTCGGGGGGGCAGACAACGCGAAGGCGATCATTGTGCTCAACCCAGCCGAACCACCGATCTTGAACCGATGTACGATCTACACCCAGGTCGCAGACGGGACCGATTTGGATGCTGTCCGTGAGGACGTGTCGCGGATGACCGAGACCATCCAATCATACGTTCCAGGGTATGAAGTGATATTGGAACCCATGTTGAAACACGACCTGGGTGTGGAGCTCGAGGAATCGGAGGTAATCACGACGATGGTTGAGGTCGAGGGGGAGGGGCAGCATCTCCCTGAGTATGCCGGGAATCTTGACATCATGACAAGCGCGGCGCTGGGTACGGCCGAACGTCTTGCGCTCGACTGGACCGAGAGGCTTGAGGGGGTGGTGCGATGAGCGACCTGCGGCTGATCGACATGACCCTGCGGGATGGGATGCATGCCATCGATCATCAGTTCACGCCGGAACAGATGAGAGACATCGCGGCAGCATTGGAAGAAGCGGAGATGGATGTAATTGAGGTCTCCCATGGAGATGGCATGAGCGGATCTTCCATCAACTACGGATTCTCAGCAGCCTCAACCGAAGAGTACCTTGCCGCAGTCGCACCAGTGCTCGATGAGACCCAACTCGCGGTTCTGCTCCTCCCCGGGATCGGCACGGCTGAGGATATCGAACTGGCCGCAAGCTATGACGCAGACATCTGCCGGATCGCGACACATGTGACGGAGGCCGATGTATCTGAGCAACATTTCCAATATGTCACAGACCTGGGTATGGAGGCCATCGGTCTGTTGATGCTGTCGCACATGGCACCCCCTGAGAAGATTCTCGAACAGGCCCTACTCATGGAGGGTTATGGTGCTGAGAGTGTGTATATCATGGATTCGGCAGGCGCCTTGCTTCCATCTGATACTCGTGAACGGATTGAACTTCTCAGCGCGGATCTTTCCATCGATGTCGGATTCCATGCGCACAACAACCTCGGCCTTGCAGTCGGGAACACGCTGGCCGCCGTCGATGCAGGTGCCGTGACCATCGACGGCTGCCTCCGTGGGTTGGGAGCAGGTGCTGGCAACGCGCAGATAGAGGTGCTCCTAGGGGTGTTGAAGAGCGCAGGATACAGTGTGAGGCCGGACTTCTTCCGGACGATGGATGCGGCTGAGAATGTGCTGCTACCCATGCTGAGTGCGGACACGATTCCGGAGGTCGATAACACCTCCCTATCACTCGGCTACGCTGGGGTCTATTCCTCATTCCTTAGGCATGCTCGCCGAGCCGCGAACAAGTTCGAGCTGGACCCACGAGAGATTCTCATCGAGCTTGGGCGGATCGGCGTGGTGGGTGGCCAGGAGGATATGATAACGGAGGTAGCCGCCGAGATGGCCGAGCAGAGCAGAGGTCCCAGCTGACTACAGTACCGTCACGGAGTAGACCTCGATGGGGTTCACCTGCGGACATCAAGCATTATTTATCGCAGTGTGGGCTGATTACCAAATATGGCAGACGACTACAGTCTCATTGCTGTCCCACAGACAGAGCGGGTGCCGTCCAACGTCTCTGGGACACCACATATCGACCTGGTCGCGGAACTCGGCTGCACCGAGATGCGTCCGAAGGTATGGTTCCTCTCACCAGGCGATGAGATGAGTTTCCACCGACAGGAGGCTCAGGAGGAGGTCTATTATGTTCTTGCTGGACCAGCCCGTATCAGGATTGGCGAAGAGGAGGCGGTCCTCGATGTAGAGACAGGGACCGCGATCCGGATTCCTCCTGAGACACCACGCCAGATCTTGAACGATACCGAAGGTGAGCATGTCTGGTTTATTATCGGGGCTCCACCGACCGAAGACGATGGGATTCATCACCACGATTGAGACGGGGGGCAGGCAGCTAAGCCGGCGGCGGTCTGAGATGAGTTCGGAGGTCAGCGCCCAGGTACCACAGCGCAGGTGCACGCGTCCCCCACGCACCACCGTGTTGGTATCCGGGCAACAACCCCTTTGGACTGCCCCGATCTCTCATGGGTTATCGCATGACCCCGTGGACCGTATCGGAGATGCGGGTCTGTAGGTCCTGAGCGATGAACCTGTCCCGCGACACAGTGGGCACCTCATGATCGAGAGCAACACCCCCGCCTTCGGACAGGATGACCCTCCAGCGTGGCCCATGCGGTGAGGTCACGGATGACAACCGTGAGGAGCCTGACCGAATCGGCGGAGAGAATCACGGGGAGGTCCGCTCGTTGTCAGATTAGGGGACATGGTGTTCATTCATCTACAGGTCGCAACTGGATTGAGACCCCCGCAACATGGCGAGTCGATGGAGTGAGATCACCAGCAGCAGCCCCGCCAAAACCTGCAACTCGGTCCCCTTCCAGGGGAGTATGGCCAGGGCACCTGCAGCTCCGACACCTGAGGCCGCAGCGAGTATGGTTGTGCCACAAGCGGCACAGCCGCCGGTCGCTGTCATCAAGAGCACTCCCGTCGATGCCGTGCCGAGACCTCCCTCGGCACCACCTCCGATGAACCGACTCAGTATGATGCTGACGGTGACGCCGGTTAGCCCGGCCAACAGTACCAGGAGCGTTTCTGAAAAAGGATTCAGAGCCCCCCCGACGAATGGATACAGGGCAAATAAGACCGCCATCCGGGTCGAGATGTCTGCATCCCCTGTCACGATGACATCGAGAACCAGCCGCAGGTTCGACGGGAGGACGAATATCGTCAGAGCGAGGAAAGCGATGGCTGTCGCGAGGACCAGCCCCCATGGTGACATCAACACATGCTGTATCTCGACTGCTATGCGCCGCCATGCACTCGGTGAGAGAGGTACCCACCGACGGATGAGGGTCCGTACCCTCACAAGTCCATGGCCCCCTCAAAGACCTCGTACGGTTGTGGTCCGGTGACCGAGGTGAGCAACTCGCCGTGTGTAAATAAGAGGAATGAGGGGACAGCCACCACACCGTTTGCACCCGCTGATTCCTCCGCTGCGCTGATGCGATCACTATATCGGTACTCCATCATCGCCGACCGCACGGCTTCCGCATCCACCCCCAAGGTGGCACATTCGGACAGTGTCCATGCCATGATAGTCTCTGCATCAAGATCGCCCTGGGCCTGATAGTAGGCGGATTTCAGCTTCCAGTATGACTGAGGATTACTGTCCAGTACCGCATGAAGTGCGTGGATCGCAGGACGACTCCATGCGGGGGTCACCCACGGGACTAGCCGCTCGATGTACGAGAGGCTACCCCGCTCGACCGGACCATCACGAAGCTGCGGGAACGTATCCTTCGTGAAGACTGCACAGGAGGAGCATGAGGGGTCCATGAAGGCCACGATGACGCCATCAGCCTCTGTAGGACGGGGTCCCAATTGGGCGACTTCACCCAGGTCAACCGAGCTGAGATGCTCTCCCAATCCGGTCGGACCAGTGTTGTCACTGAGACACCCAGCTAGCCCGATGCCAACCAATGAAGTGGCGAAACCCCTTCGCCCCAGCCGGTCCATCAGAGGCCCAACTCACTGGCAATCGTATGGTACGTGTGTGAAGCGTGTTCCGACACCGGGCGGTCCCCGATGATGTTCCACTCATCGGCATTCCATCCGAGCTCGGTGCCGGTTTTGAACTGCGCGGCCCAGTTGAGGAACTCCGCGGCCAAGTAGGGATTCCTGCTTTCTGCGGGAATCGCAAGCACCGCTTGAGAGTAGATAATCTGCTCGGGGACCCCATACCGGACGGGTGTGTAGTCTTGGGAACAAAGACACATCTGAGGGTGCGGGAGAACGCCCACATCGAGATTGCCCCGGTAGAACTCATTCCAGGTTCTGAGCCAATGTGTCCAGTAGCCGGATACCAACGGCTCCTGAGCGAGCAGTGCTTCGCGTATCTCCGATAGGTCGTTCGGGGCGAACGGGTCCTGCCCAGTGTACAATGCCCCGATCTGGCCAAGCAGCACCGGATCGGCAGGCATTGCGATACGGCCCGCATACTCTTCATCCCACAGGACTGACCAGCTGTCCGCTCCCTCTACGGTATCGAAGTGATAAGCTAGCCCCATAGCGACCGGGGTTTGCGGATATCCGTAGTATTGTCCGTCATGAGCGTACTGCGACAGATTCTGGGTGCGAAGCGTGGTGTCAGGTGGCCAGTGCGGCATAGCATCGACCGGCAGTGGTTGGTACAACCCCTGCTCCATCGCGTCGGAGAACTGCCGATACAGGGTGTGCACGAGGTCTGGGGAGTTCCCACTGACCAACCGTGCAGATTGCTGATAAGCCGGGACGACCACACGGGTGATATCCGTAAGATCGGCGACGAATCGGAACGTCAACGCCTGGTCACCCCAGTACCGTTGCCATGTCCAGAACTCCAGTTCATCTGCGTGACGCGACGGCGGCCATTCGTCCAGTTCGACGAGGCTCTTTGCGGGGGCATCTCCCAAACATCCTGCCAGTGCCACGATAGCAGATCCACCCACAGCGGTGAGGGCAGCCCGCCTTGGGATCGGTGACATGGATATGGATTACAGATGAGTTTATTTATGGTTATTGTACACTCACTGACTCAGATTCATCGGGTGCGAAGTGCCTCACCCCTGCTTGGCAAACCATGCGTGTGGTGGCTACGTGCAGGATGCTAGCGATGACCACCGCGAGCCCTCATGAGTGCAATCGGGTATGGACCAGCCCACGCCACTTGGGTAGGTCGCCCCCGTGGACAGGCGGACTCTCTATGAAAATGGCAGGCCTGCTATCGAGCAGGCTCCCTAACGACCGATCAGAGGTACCCACCCAGACGGGGGAGCCACAGGGTCAGTTCGGGGATGCTGATCAGGAGGTACAGTACAACGATATCCACGATGAAAAACGGTACAATCTGTCTCGCGATTTTCCAGACAGGGACCTCAGAGATACTGGATGCAGCGAATAGGCAGATTCCGACCGGTGGGGTGATCAGCCCGAAATTCAACGTCACGATGAACATGATGCCGAACTGGAACGGGTGGATGCCCAGCACTGCAGCCATCTGAGAGATCACGGGGGCGAGCATGATTGTCGCAGCTCCGATCTCGAGCCAGGTCCCAAAGAACAGCAGCAGCACCGAGATGACGATCATGAACCCCAGCGGACCGAGACCCAGTCCATCTATGGCACCGACCAGGTCACGGATGATACCCTCGCGTCCGAGGATCCACGTCAGGATACTCGCGAATCCGATGATGAAATACAGCTGTGCCGTCCGTTCCATTGCCATCTTGAGACTATCGTACATCCCCCGGACCGAGAGGGATCGGTAGATCACGGTCCCAATCACGAACGCATAGGTCGCTGCGACGGCCGCTGCCTCCGTCGGCGTCATATAACCGCCGGTGATGCCGATCAGGATGATCCCAGGCATGGAGAGTGCGACCAGTGAATGTCCAAGCAGTAGTGGATATTCCCGCCTGGCGACGGAGACCTCATAACGTGGAAGATCCCACCGTATCGCCATGATACCCACAGCGACCATCATGCCACCGCCCAGGAGTATCCCAGGGATGACTGCCGCTGTGAACATCCCACCGACCGACGTCTGCGTCACGGCCCCGTATATCACGATGATGATACTGGGGGGGATGATGGGACCGACCAGTGATGATGCAGCTGTGACCGCGGCGCTGAAATCCCGGTCATAACCCTCTTTCGCCATCGCCGGGACGAAAATAGAACCCAATGCTGCGACGTCCGCAACCGCCGCACCAGTCAGGCCGGAGAACAGCAGACTCGCCACCACATTGGCCTGCGCTAGCCCACCGCGGAACCTTCCCACCGTCACATTTGCGACTTTAATGAGTCGTTCTGTGATGTTTGCATGGTTCATCAACTCGCCCGCGAGGAGGAAGAATGGGATCGCCAGGAGTACAAATTTGTTCAGACCGGCAAAGGCCCGTGAGATACCGATTGTTAGGTGCTGATCGGCAGCCACGAGGAACACGAATCCAACGATTCCAAGGACGAATCCAATCTCCACGCGAGAGAAGATGAGCACCAACAGCAACACCGACAGCAAGCTGAGAAGCAGGAGGTCTGCCATGACTCACTCATCTCCAATATCCGCACCATACCTCAGTGAGTAATCGGACTGTATCTGAGCAGGATTGTAGTTGATCTGAACAAGCTTGGTGATGCATGCGATCGTCATCAAGATGCCACTGAGAGGAAGGATGAGATACACCCAGAACATGTCAAGCCGCCAGCTGGCGTCAACCAGTGGAAGAAGCGACACAAGGTGGTGAATCGTCGTCGAGGTCGAACGAAATCCCGAGGTAGCGGCATAATCCCATCCATAATATGTGAACGCGAGCGTGAACAGGGAGAACACGATCAGTTGGAGCGACCTGTACCGTCGGCGCATCCGAAGGCTCATGCGTTCAAATACGAACTCCACCTGAAGATTACGGTCCCCCCAGATGAGGGCTGGAATAAGCAGTAACGCAGCCCAAATCGCCAGGTAGCTGGATAGTTCTCCGCCCCAGATAGGGACATATTCGAACAGATATCGCGTCACCACCTGGGCCGTCACCAGAACCACGAGCACGGCAGAGAGGCTGACCGCGATCAACCACAGAACGTGCACCAGTCGATCCATCGCCCCCATCCATGACTGGAAGACGGAGTCATACTCGTCGAAGACCTTACGCGAGATATCACTAAGAGGGTTGTACAACCAATCGATGAGGCCACTGAGCTTTGAAAACTTCGCGGACATGTGCGCTACAGATGGGGCCCGAGGCAGGCGATGCCCTGTCCGAGGCCGTCGCGACTCATGCCAAACCTCCTGGTTCACCCGAAACTATACCTAGCAAATACGCCTCATTGCACCAGGTTCTCATTATAAATCACGACTTCGTTAGATGGAACTTAATCGTTATTATTGAACATCTGTCGCGCCGATGGCACAAAAAAAGGCGACTGCGCAGTCGGAGATGACCCTACAATGGGTTGTAGCCGACCGCTTCAACAGCTTCCTCGACAGCTGCTTCCTGACGGGCGATCCAAGAAACATCATCCATCTGCGACTCGATGATTTCACCGACAGGTTCCACCGTGAGATCACGGAACTCCTGCATCTGTGCGGCAGTCGGCTCGTAGATCTCGATACCGTATTCTTCCTCGAAGACGGTCTCGAGCTGCACGCGCTGTAATCGGTTCACCATGCGCGAGTGTGCAGTGCCATACAGACCCGCCTCCCGGACGAGACCCTGATATGTTGGATGGAGATTCTCGAACCAAGAACCGGAAGCCAACGCGAAGTTGATTGAGAACACGTGGCCGTCCTTCATGATGTAATCTTGCACCTCTTGGAGGTTCCCAAGTGCGACAGTCGGGACAGAGTTCTCCTGCCCATCAACGACACCCGTGTCGAGGGCCTCATACAGCTCGGTCCAGTCGATGGGCTGCGGCGTCGCCCCCAGCGCGCGGGTGATAGCTAGGTGCCCCTCGATGTCCATATTCCGGATGGTGAGGCCTTCGAGGTCCTCAGGCCCCCGCAGTGGAACGTTCGCACTGTAGTGTCTGAAGCCACCATTGTCGTACCAACCCAGGGGGAGGACATCCATCTGCTCGTACATGTGCGCACGGAATTCCCGGCCGAAGTCAGTTTGATCCCACACGAAGTTCGCGACATCGATGTCCGGATACGCATACGGCATCGCGATCACGTTCATATCCGGCAGGAATGGGGCGATGTGTCCCTCAGCTATACCACCCACGATCTCGATCGCACCCTGCTGAGCCTGCTCGACCGACTCAACATCGCCCGCGAGCTGGCCCGCCGGCGCAATGTTGACGGTGAACCGTCCGTCAGTGTGATACTCCATGAACTGCTTGAAAGTCAGAGCCTGCCGGTGGTTGTGCAGGGTCTGGTCAGGTGCGCCAAGGTGGTGCCACGTTATTTCCTCCTCTGGCAGCTCGGATGGGTCCTCGACCTGCTCCTGTACACCGCCGTCATCGCCACCAAGGCACCCTGCGAACAGGCCCGCAGCACCGGTTGCGCCACTGGCTTTGATGAACGTTCGTCGACTCGTGCCTGTGTCATATTTGACCATGCAATTCGAGCATTTGCAAATTTGCTATACAAACCTTTCGCTTCTCCCGACCACGGCACCGAACCACCTCGACAAAGACCCGCCCCGATACGTCACAGCGCGATCAGAGGTGTTGTCATATGGCCATGGCCACGCTTTACCGCGGTAGACATGTAATATGTGATACATGATATGTGTTAGCGTCCACCGAGCATCATCGACTTCATCACAGCCACGTCATTTATGCCGTGCAGTTCGGTAATTATTGAGATGACATCCCGACTTGGTGGAAAGCGTGCGTTGGTTGTTGGTGCAAGCCGCGGTATTGGACGGGCTATCTCGGAGGCCTTTGTCAGAGAGGGGGCCTCAGTTGCCCTCGCAGCCCGATCTCGGGAGGAGTTGGATGAGTTATCCAACGCCCTTGAGGGTGTGACCATGGTGGTGAGATGTGATTTGGCGAGCACTAGTGACATCGAGGATGCTATTCACGATACGCTGAGTGGCTTCGGTGGGATAGATGTAATCGTCAACAGCGTCGGTATTCTCACACGCGGGAAGCTTGCAGAGACGGCTGAAGCCGACCTCGAGCGTGTGGTCGACATCAATCTGCTTGGAGCGTTGCGGCTGGCCAGGGCCGGTCTTCCGGAACTCGTCAAAACCGCGGGGACGCTGATAAACATATCCTCGGAGGCTGCAGAGCGAGGCGTTCCACAGCTCCCTGCGTACTGTGCGACGAAGGGTGCGATCAATGCGCTCACACAACAACTCGCGATTGATTATGCGGGGGCGAACGTGAGGGTCAACGCCATCGCGCCTGGAACGACGATGACTTCGATGAACGAACAAGTGAGACAGACAGACCCAGAGTGGGAGAGCGAACGAAGCATGGGTATCCCTCTGGGGCGACTCGCGTCGACGGACGACATGACCGGTGCAGCGGTCTTTCTCGCATCCGATGAGGCTTCGTATGTGACAGGGGAGATACTCAATGTCGACGGTGGAAGTACCGTGACGTGAGCAAGCACCCATGCCCGGTCGAAGACCTCTGGTCAGTCGAACATGGTGCCGCCGCTGTGTAGATGCTCCCGCGCAACATCTTCATTCAGTTCGACACCGATCCCGGGGGATTCTGGTACCTCGATGTAGCCATCCCGAATGAGCGGCTCGGTACGGATGACAAGATCATCCCACCAATCGACGTCCAGGGCATGGTACTCTAAGACGCCAAAATTGGGAATGGAAGCACCGAGATGCACGCATGCCATCGTGCCAATGGGGCCACAGACGTTGTGCGGCGAGAAGACAATGTAGTTTTCTTCTGCTCGATTGGCGATCGCCCTTGATTCGGCTAGGCCACCGCATGTCGTTGGATCGGGTGTGATGACATCCACCGCGAAATCGTACAGTAAATCCTTGAACTCGTGAACCCTGAATCGATTCTCTCCGGCCGCAAGTGGAGTGCTCGTCGATCTGGCTACCTCCCGCTGCGCAGCGATGTTCTCCGGTGGTACTACGTCTTCGAGCCACATGAGATTGTATGGTTCGAGTGCCCGAGCAACGCGCTTCGCGCTATCGAGTGAATAATCCCAGTGAATGTCGAAGGCCAGATCTATCTCATTGCCTACCGCATCTCTCACCGCTTCCACGACCGACCGCTTGTGCTCCACCGCTGCGTTAGATATCCGTCCGTTGTAGGGGTCGGGAGTGTTGTCGTATGAATCGATGTCGAGATCGAACTTTAATGCCGTGAAGCCCAGATCCTTCACACGCCTCGCCTCTGCGGCGTACGCCTGGGGTGAATAGGTCTCCTTGTCCCCCTGTTCATGGTAGCCATCGTCGACGACCAAGGCATCACCCGCATGGCAGTCCGCGTATATACGCACCTCGTCACGGTACTTACCACCCAGCAGTTGGTAGACAGGGAGGTCAAGAATCTTGCCCGCAACATCCCAGAGTGCGATCTCGATGCCAGAAGCCGCTGTCACCACCTTGCCGGTCGTGCCACCATGTCCCGATGTCTCCTGGACCATACGCCGAAAGAGACGTTCGACATCCAGTGGGTTCTCGCCGATCAGGAATCGCTTCATATATTCCATGATATCGGTGACTTTGCCGCCTCGATACGACTCACCGATACCAGAGACGCCTGCATCCGTGTGGACACGCACGATGTTCCACTCGAAGTTACCTCGGATCACACAGGTGGTGATATCTGTAATCTCAACATCGCGACGGGGTTCCCTGATAGAGGCGTGGTTGGAAAAATCCCTCATCTAAGCACCCGCATTCACAGCGCAACTGTTGGACACATCGCGACCTAAGCGCGCAATCCAGCTCTCGCATACCATAGCTCCGACCATCCTACACCAATTTTAAATATGTTTGTATTCGCGAGTAGCATCGGCCTGAACCTGATCACTGGTGCGTCCCTACCTGCAGATGGACCACTCAGAGACGAATGTATGCATAATTATTTATTATGTTTAATCTAGAATGTCATATGGTTCATACAACCAGGCGACGTGCTATCAAATCCATCGGTGCGGCTGGCATCGGTGTTGGCATCGCGGGATGCACGAGCAGCAACAGTGAGGGTGAAGACGGCGATCCACTTGGAGAGCCTGTCCAAGAGATTACTCTGTTAAGTATCGCACAGGGTGACGCGCCGGCCCGATACGAGTACGGACAACTGATTCAGGCAAATCTTGAAGCACTCGGATTCCAGGTCAATTACGATCCGAAGCCCGTCAACCAGTACGTCGAGTCTCGCGCACAGGAGCCATTCCCATGGGACATGATGGTGAGACGAGCAGGTGATGGATATGAGCCAGCCGAATCGATCTTACGCGGGTTCTTTCACTCGGAGAACATAGGCGATGGTGGGTCGAACATGTACGCGTACCGCAATCAGGAGGTCGATGATCTCCTTGAGGAACAGCGGGGGGAACTGGACCCGAATGCCAGAATTGAACTCATTCACGACATCCAGCGCATATTGCGGGAGGACATGCCTGTTGTTCCGCTGTTGATTCAGGAGCGCGTCATGCCGTATAACAGTGATAAATTCGAGAACCCCACCGTGATGCTTGAAGATGGGATGGGATGCTTCTGGAACTTTCTTAACATCGAGCCGACGGGCGATGATAAGCATCTGCGTACCTCGATGGCTGAGGACCTGACGACGCTCAATCCACTCAGACTCACCAACAGAGGCGACCGTGAGATGATCCGGCTGATCTACGATCGTCTGATGCGGGTCACCCCGGAGATTGAAGTCGAACCGTGGGCTGCCAGATCAGTTGATGTCATCGACGACACAACAATCGAGGTCACACTTCGGGAGGGCATGACTTTCCATGATGGTGAACCAGTGACTGCCGAGGATGTTAAGTTCTCATTCGACTACGCCAAGCGCGAATCCCCGTCACTGGCAAGCCGATTGGATGTGCTTGATAATGTTGAGGTTGTCTCGGATCTCGAACTGATGTTTACATTATCAGAACCCTCGGCACCGTTCTTGGAGAGTGCAATGGCACGGATTCTCATCCTCCCACAGCACATCTGGAAAGACATCCCTGAGAGCGTCGAGGCAGGTGCCGCGATCGACTGGGACAACCCAGAAGCTATCGGCAGCGGCCCGTTCAAACTCGACTCGTTCGCGCTGGGAGAGGAAGCACAGCTATCGGCCTTCGACGATCACTTCAATCCGCCCAAGATTGAGCGGGTTAGCAGAGCTATCATCGCGAATATACGTGCAGGTATCCGTGCATTCGAGGACGGTGAACTCGACTTGTTGACCTGGGAGCTTCCATTCGATGATATCGCCCGGTTCGAGCAAAGGGAATCCACAGGGCTGACTCGCAATCTCATGACCTCGATACACCATATCGGATTCAATCTCCGAAACGCGCCGTTCGACGATCCCGCGGTACGAGAGGCGCTCGCGCATGCGATTCCACAAGAGGACATCATCGATACCATCTATGGCGGGACTGCAGGCATCATCCACAATCCCATGTCATCTGGATTTGGCAACTTCTATTGGGATGATGTCCCGGAGTACGAGTCAGATGTTTCAGTTGCGCAGGAGAAGCTGGCCAATCTGGGATTCGAGCGGGACTCCAGTGGCAGACTGCATTATCCTGCCGAGTGATGGTGGCTGCACCGTCTCTGTGAGGGGGTGATCACCATCCAAAGGGGGGATGGTGGCACCTGGGTGTCTGAAGTTGGCCGATACTTCTGATCACTTGCAGCCGACCCAGGTGTTTGTATGATTTCGATTGATTACCTGAGATTATCACCCTGGCCTTTAAACGAATTCACCGGTGGGCATGCGACCACGTCATTCCAGACATATGCGGGCTGGTCTGATTAACGGTATGTACCCGGTTGCATGGTCGACTCAAGCCGGGGGACTGGCGGTATCATTTGCACCTCGGTCGGCGCTGCACGAACAGGTCCCACAGGGTGAGCATGCTGCATGCTTATGTGACGTTGGGGCTGTTGAAATTTATGGCAAAAGAGGTACTGATCACCGGAGCGTTCGGTCGCGTGGGGACGGCAATCATCGACCATCTGAGCGACAACTCGGCCTATAACTTCACATATCTGAATCGATCAGATAGTGAGGAGTACGAGACGTTCGTAGCCGATGTCTGTGACCGAGAGGCGATCCAACCAGCGTTCGAGGGCAAAGATGCGGTGGTCCATTTGGCAGGCTATCCTGAAACGGACGGGACCTGGGATGAAGTGTTGGATAACAACATTATCGGGATGTACAACACCCTGGAGGCGGTGAAAGAAGCGGAGGTGGAGAAGTTCATTTTCGGCTCGACAAATCACGTCGTCGGGATGTTCGAGGTGGATAACGCTCCGGACATATACGAGTTGGACTTCGAGCATGTAATCGACCATACGGAGCCGCACAGACCGGATACATATTATGGGACCTCGAAGGCTTTCGATGAGGCTCTCGGTCGATATTATCAAGAGAACTTCTCACACCCCCAGCAGTTCTACGCACTCCGGATAGCGAGCGTACGCCATGAAGCGTACGACCACCCATATGGTGATGCCGAACAGGGCGTCGAGCGGGGGGATTGGGATCGGGGAAGTGAGGAGTATCAGATGTGGGTTGCTCGCATGAAATCGATGTGGCATTCTCGTCGGGACCTTGCCCATATGGTAGAATGTTGCCTCGAGGACGACAGTGTTGAATTCGACATCTTCTACGGTGTCAGTGATAATGATCGCCGCTGGTTCGATATTGAACATGCGCGAGACATCATCGGTTACGATCCACAGGATAACGGGGAAGAGTGGAAGGCCGCACCCTAGAGAGACACCATGGGTCGGTGGGGATTTACTGATGTCAGATTGACATACAGGGACCATCTGCGAGGCTAACAATGTGCAATGTTTATCATTAATGCGGAGGATTGATGTCTATGCAGAGATTCATTTTGCGGCGGTTTGTGTATCTTCTGTTCACATACTGGGCATTCATCACGATACTGTTCATAATGTTCAGGATCACCCCGGGTGATCCAACGACACTGTATGTGGTCGAGGGGATGACGAAGGCCGAACGCCTCGCCACGCTTCAGCGATATGGACTCACAGAACCACTACACGTGCAGTACATCCAGTATATTGGCGACCTGTTGCAGGGGGATTTGGGCGAATCCTACCGATACAATGCCATGGTCTCTGACATCCTGGTCGTGAAATTCTGGAATACTATATTTCTGATGGGCACTTCGCTGACGATCGCATATTCCATCGGAATCATGTTTGGCGCTTATCTTGGGTGGGTCCGTGGGACTGTCCAAGAGAAGCTGGGGTTGTTCATCGGCCTCGTGTTCCGTTCCTCACCGGAATTCTGGATCGGAATCGTCCTGCTCTCAGTGTTCGTATTTGAGCTTGGGTGGTTCCCTTGGGGAGGGATTAAAGCGATTGGTGCGGAAACCTCCGCGGATTTCTTCAGTCGATACTTGAGCACATCCTTCCTTTACCATTTGGCCATGCCCGCCCTGACGGGAGCGATTTACTATATGGCTCAGCCGATACTGTTGATGCGAAGCAGCATGATCAATGTGCTCAACTCTGATTTTATCGAAATCAAGCAGGCGGAGGGGCTCTCCTCATTTCAGGTGATCTACAAGCATGCGGTCCGAAACTCAATACTCCCGATGGCAACGGTCATTGCTCTGGTCGCTGGCATGTCGATTGGCGGGTCGCTTGTGATCGAAACCGTATTCAGCTGGCCGGGGATGGGGCGCGAGATGGTCGAGTCCGTCCATCACAACGACTACCCGATGGCGATGGGGGCGTTCTTTCTCATGGGATCGGTGGTTATCCTGATGAACTTCTTGGCGGACATCGCCTATGTGTACCTTGACCCGCGCGTGAGGTACGACTAGTATGAGTGTCAAGGAGAGGCTATCCGATGCGCGGGGGAGGCTGATGGGGGAGATCGCAATTCCATCGGAGGCTCAAATTCTGGAATTCGTGCGCGGTACCCTCCAACTGTTCCGCGGAGAGCGCATGGCCCAGATTGGTGTTCTCATCATACTCTCGTTCATCCTGCTGGGTCTCTTCGCGCCAGCACTGGCACCCTACGACCCCGGTGATATGAACCGGGGGGAGGAGGGAGAAATTCTCCGGTTGGCTGGACCATCAGCTGACCATCCATTTGGTACGACAAATCTTGGAAGGGATATACTCTCCCAGGTGATCTTCGGCGCCCGCGTCTCGCTCATCGTCGGTATAACCGCTGCGCTGGTCTCGACATTTATCGGAACGAATGTGGCCTTAGTCGCAGGTTACTACGGGGGAAAAACTGATGATATTCTGATGCGCGTCGTGGACATCGCATACGGTCTGCCTTTCCTGCCGTTCGTGATCGTGCTTGTATTTATATTCGGGGCAGGACTAATTAACATTATACTCGTTATTTCCCTCCTCATGTGGCGGTCGAGTGCGCGGGTGATACGGTCTGAGGTCCTCTCGCAGAAGGGACGGCCTTACATCGAATCTGCAGATGCAATCGGGGCGAGTGACTTTCGGAAGATGTACGTCCACATCCTGCCGAACATCCTCCCACTCACGGTGCTGTACATGGCATTTGGCGTCGCGTGGGCCGTCATATATGAAGCCAGTATCGCGTTCCTAGGGTTCGGGGACCCCAGCATGTACTCATGGGGGACGATGATGTATGAGGCGTATGCGACAGGGGCGATCAGATTTGCATACTGGTGGGTGATTCCGCCGGGAGTGTGCATCATGCTGATGGTCATGTCCGTGTTCTTTATCGGACGGAGCCTGGAGAAACTGACCAATCCGGACCTGAGGCACTGACACGATGTTAACAATCGAAAATCTGGAAGTCCACTACACAACCGACGAGGGTGATGTTCGCGCCGTCGACGGCGTCAACTTGGAACTAGACCGGAATGAGACGATAGGACTCGTGGGTGAGAGCGGATGCGGCAAGACCACGACGGCCAAGGCCATAATCAGACTGCTCGCGACCAATGGCCGCATCGCAGGCGGCTCGATTCGCTTCGAGGGGACCGAGTTAACGGCGCTATCCGACCGGGATCTCAGGAGAGATATTCGGTGGAACGAGGTGTCGATGATCCCTCAGAATGCAATGAATGGGTTTGATCCGGTCTACACCGTGGGACAGCAGATCGTCGAGGTCATTCGTGCGCACGAGCCAGATACGACGAAACGGGATGCGATGAGGCGTGCCCGGGACCTATTCGAGGAACTCGGGATCGAAGGCGATCGGATCGACGACTATCCCCACCAGTTCTCAGGGGGTATGGCACAGCGTGCGATGGTTGCACTCGCGCTCTCGCTGGGGCCATCCATCGTTTTGGCAGACGAACCCACCACCGCGCTCGATGTTGTGATCCAAGATCAGATCCTACAGGTGATCAGCGACATGCAGGATGAGCTAGACAGCTCGATGATCCTGATCACCCATGATATGTCGGTTGTCAGTGAAACCTGTGACTATATCGCGGTTATGTACGGCGGGCGGATCGTCGAGTATGCGGATGCCAGGACGATTATACAAAATCCATGCCATCCGTACACACTTGGGTTGCGAAACTCATTTCCCGATATCACCGCGGAATCACAGGAGCTCATATCCATCCCGGGTGTCCCCCCGAATCTCATCGATCCAGACGAGGGGTGCAAGTTCGCGCCACGATGCCCGTTCGCGCAAGACGAGTGCTGGGAGGTGACGCCCACTCCCGAGGAGTTCGGAGAGGGGCATATAGTTGAGTGCCACCGGGCCGAGGAGGTAGATATGCTCCAAACGGAGGCAGCCAAGCGAGAGACATGGGTGGGCGAGGAACGTGATGTGGGGGTACAGCGGGACCAGCGACGGGTTCGACCCGTGGAGACAGAGCAGGACTCCAATTCCCATGAGTAACATCAAGATCGCAGCCGAGGATGTGAAGACCCACTTCGCAGTGGATGATGACCTGATATCTCGCATGTTTTCGCGGGGACAGCGTGAGGTGGTCAAAGCTGTCGATGGGGTCTCTCTGCAGATACATGAGGGAGAGTCGTTTGGGCTGGCCGGCGAGAGTGGGTGTGGAAAGACGACTCTGGGGAAGACGATCCTCAGACTCCGCGAACCTGCGGAAGGGAAGATCTACTTCGATGGGGAGGAGATCACGGACAAGTCAGGCGACGAGCTGTACGAATTCAGATGCGAAGCGCAGATCATCCATCAGGATCCGTACACCTCATTGAATCCGCAGTTCAGAGTGCTGCAGTGGGTCAGGGAGCCACTCAAAGTACACAGGATCGGAAGCGCACGAGAACAGATTGCGAAGGTTCACAACACACTGGAACGGGTTGGGTTGAGACCGGCGAGTGCGTATGCGGACAAGTATCCGTCAGAGCTAAGCGGTGGAGAGCGTCAGCGGGTGGGGATCGCGCGAGCGATCGTGCTCGATCCATCATTCATCGTCTCCGATGAACCAGTGAGCATGCTGGATGTGAGCATCCGTGCGGGGATCATCGATCTCCTTCAACGACTTCAGGATAACACCGGGATGTCCGCATTGTTCATCAGCCACGACCTCTCACTTCTGAAGCACATATGTGACAGGATCGGGGTCATGTATCTGGGCAAGCTCGTCGAGGTCGGTCCGGCGGATCAGATCATCAATAACCCCAGGCATCCCTACACACAGGCGCTCGTCTCCTCAACACCCATCATCAATCCAGATGTTGATCGTGATCCGATAACACTGGAGGGGGATGTTCCGGATCCCATAGACCTCCCCCCAGGCTGTCGTTTCGCCCCCCGTTGTCCCAAGATGATGCAAGAGTGCACGGTGGAGGAACCACAGATGTACGATGTGGAGGGCGGGTCCGAGGCCAGATGCATCTTGTATGAGGAATCGCACGGGAAATCGCAGTGATCCCTCCAGGCACAGGCGGTGGCCCGATCGTCCGACTTGTGCGGTGGGGTCCAAAGGTCTCACACGGCCCGGGGAACCCAATTTAAGCTCCCCGGATTCATCTCGTCTTGCGTGTCAGACAGCACCAGACATGCGTATGTGACCGTCGAAGGAAAGTCAGCGGTCGTCATCGGCGGTACGAGCGGTATCGGACGAGCAATCGCACTGGGATTTGCCACCGAGGGGGCCGATGTCATCGCGACCAGCCGGAATGAATCGAGCGCTGAAGCAGTGAGCGACGAACTCGAGGAGATCGGAGCAACGACCGCCGTGGTCACCTGTGATGTCCAGGATCAACAGTCGCTGTCTAACCTCAGTGAGGTTGCACAGGAGACCCTCGGACACGTAGATGTGCTTGTGAATTCTGCGGGGGTGATCGCGCGAGACCATTTGGCCGATCTCTCACCGGACCAATGGGCACGAGACATCGATGTTCTGTTGACTGGGGTCTACCGCGCGACCAGGTTGTTTGCGAAGCAGATGACATCGGGGTCGATCATCAACATCTCCTCGATGTCTGCTGATCAGGCGCGAGAGAACCGGACACCATACTGTGCGGCCAAAGCTGGTGTCAACGGCTTCACCCGTGCCGCGGCGGCAGACCTCGCGCCAGACATCCGTGTTAACGCGATCGCTCCGGGGTTTGTCAGAACCCCGATCACCCAGGGGGCATATGAACCAGGTCGACCCAAATTCGATATCATCCAACAGCGGTCGTTGTTGCCACGAGTCGCGTCGCCGGACGAGATAGTCGGAACCGCGGTATATCTCGCGAGTGACGCTGCTTCGTTCACCACCGGAGAGGTCATCACCGTTGATGGGGGGTTCTCCGCTGCGTCCATCTGAAGCCTCATAGTGGATGCGAGACGGGGTCCTCCGCTGACGACTGCTGCTCATCCTGAGCTATCACGACCGGAACCGCCGCGCACTGAGGAGGCGAATGCCGAGATCATGATGCCCTTGGCCGGACACATGGGTCAGAGTGGGAAATCCCCAGCAGCGGGAGAGAGAAGCCAACGGTGGATGGAGAGGGGCCCGTGGGATGTCGATTTGCGGGTCTGCGGGCTCTTCCCCCCCCAGTCGGCGAGTGTTCCACATGCGATGGTGATCCTGCGGATACCGAATGGAGTCGATGGGGTGTTCGAGTCGTCTGAGTCGGTTCCCAGCCAGACTGGAACCAGAGTGGGCGGTCCCGCCTCTCCTTTATATGCAACTGCATGGTGTGGTCGGTATGATCAATTCGACGTGGGACGACTGGTTCATCAAGGGCGAAATCGAAGGGAGCGATCCGGAGGGGCTATCGGTCTGGTATCTTGGCTGCAATGGCTTCGTGCTCCGTACGGAAACGACGACGGTCTACATCGACCCCTACTTTGGTAGCGGGGGGCACAGGCCCTACGCCATTAGGATGATCCCGGTCCCAATGGACCCAGAGAGCGTGAGCCTCTGTGATGCGGTCCTGATCACACACGAGCATGCGGACCACATGCATCCACCCTCTTATGCCCCGATGCTGCAGACAGCTTCTGCTGATATATACGCCCCCAAGACGTGCTTTGAGGATCCTGACTATCAGGGTGAGCTTGAAATCCCCACGGGAAGGCGTAGAGTCGTCAACATCGGGGATGCGTTCGAGGTCGGCGACCTCAGGGTGAAGGTAAGGGGGGCGGACGATCCTGATGCTAAGGAGCCCATCTCATACGTGATTGAACATGAGACAGGGACGTTCTACCATGGCGGCGACAGCCGGTACACCGACGCATTCGACTCCGTTGGCAGGGAGTTCAACGTGACGTTGAGCGCGCTCGCATACGGGACTCGCGGCAGATTCTTCGATGGAGCCACAGGAACAGCACGATCATCGTGCAATTACATGAACGGCAACGAGATGATCAGGTCCGCCAACGCCCTCCGGACCGACCGGCTGGTGCCCACCCATTACGATTTCTGGAAGGGATGGACGGCCGACCCGAAGGTGCTTCACGAATACGCCAGGTCCTATCCCTACCCATACGCCATCGAGATGATAACGGTCGGCGACCGTCTGGACACAGGCCAGTATGGGGTCGTCCCGCCACAGTACACGATGTGAAGGCTAACCCACGACGGTCTCGGCCCGACCGGTGCCGTCGTGACCTGCTGATGACACTGTGCCGGTGGCTTCGGGTAATCCGCCTCCCCGCATGCAGGGGGCATGCGAGGTGGGCGGAACACATCCGGGGGCTACCGCTGCTGTGGGGCGTTGATCGGCCTGTCGATGGGGCGGAAACACTACACTTTCAGTCGCGGCCTCGGACGGACCTACATGTCCGACCACACGTGGACGGTGCTTCTACCATCGACGATCCATCCGGATGGTCCGACCGCGATCGAGGACTTCGCGATGTTCCGGTCGCGAGATGAGTACGGTACGCTGGCGGAACTTGTGGAGGAAGCATGGATCTTCGATGCGATCGTGGTCCGTGTGGCACCCATTCCAGCAGAGTTGATACGCGCGGCCTCACAGTTGAAGGTCATCGCAAAGCACGGTGTGGGCGTCGATAACATCGACATCGAGACTGCCTCGCACAGGGGTGTGGTGGTGTGCAACACGCCTGCTGCGAACGCACCCGCTGTCGCAGAGCACACCATCACACTCCTGCTGGCAGCGAGTAAGCGGCTTCTCGCGGCCGATGCCAGGGTCCGAGAGGGAGATTGGGATCACAGAGAGTGCATGAACCGTGAGCTCGGTGGGACGACCCTCGGCCTCTTCGGGTTCGGGAGGATCGCGCGTCTTGTCGCGGAGAGAGCGGGGGGTATCGGGATGCGATGTGTTGCATATGATCCGTACGTCAACCCCCAAGACGCACCAGATGATGTCGAGCTCGTCTCCTCAAAGGCCGAGTTGATGGAGAGGGCCGATCACCTGAGCGTCCACACCCCTCTCACTGATGAGACGCGGCATGCCATCTCGAGCTCCGAGCTGGGAAGCCTCCCGGAGGATGCAATCGTCTTGAACCTGGCCCGGGGTGAGATCATCGATGAGCAGGCGCTCATCGAGGCACTCGAAGAGGAGACGATCGGAGGCGTGGGATTGGACGTGTTCGCGGAGGAGCCCCCTTCTCGGGACAATCGGTTGCTCGAGAGCGATCGCAGCATCCTGACGCCACACATCGCAGCTGTCACGGAGGAGGCGATGCGACGGATGAGCGTCGGTGCCGCCGAGAACGTCCGGACGGTGTACAATGGTGGACTGCCATCGTCCACCGTGAACCGGAAGGCGCTGTGAGGGCTCCCAGGGGATGATGGGGCGACGGTGGGCCCCGTGCTCTGGGCACGACCCACCTGGGCCCCATGCTCCACATCTCACCTGAGCCGCACCTGCCTGTGATGCGCATCGGCGACGCTGGCCCGGATGCACGCCCCCCGGCTCCGGACAGGCAACCCCCCTGTCTGTGTGAGTGATCACCGAAGCGGGCTGTGAGGTCTACCAACCCAGCTCCTACAGCCTGTCACAGATTTATCGGAACGAATAACCACATGATGGACACGCAAGTGGCACAGACAATCTCATGAAAGAGACATCTAACCAGACAACACCCACAGATATCATCAAAACATGATATATGGAACAAGTAACCCCTATTCAAGTACAGAAACGGATGCATACATGAGTGGAAACCGATGATGGGCACTGGCCCGGCGCAGTGGTTTCGTGGGGGCCCTGTGCCCCCTGCGTCGGTGGCTGGTCCCGATCGCCAGGACGTGGGGGTCGGGGGCATCCCAACAGGCGTGGACGATGCAGGGGACCAGCAGGCCGCGGTGCAGGTCCAGGTCCGCTGTCGCGGGCTTTATGCCGTGGCTGATGTGTCATGGGGGCATGTTCGATGGCTTCGATACAGAGCAGATCGATGTTGGGGATGCGACGATCAACCTCCGGCACGGTGGCCAGGGGCCGCCGCTGCTGTTGCTCCACGGGCACCCACAGACTCACATCACCTGGCATCGGGTCGCCCCCCGCCTGGCCGAGCACTTCACCCTGGTGATCCCCGACCTCAGGGGTCACGGGGCGAGTGTCGGCCCAGCCGATCCAGAGACGGCGGAGTACTCAAACCGTGCGATGGCGGACGATATGGTCGAGGTCATGGCAGAGTTGGGCTACGACTCATACCGCCTCGCGGGCCACGATCGTGGTGGGCGGGTCGCGTACCGCTACACCCTCGATCACCCCGACCGGATCTCCCAGCTTGCGACGCTAGATATCGTGCCGACGCTCGAGATGGCCGAACGGATGGACTACCGACTCGCACGGCGGATGTTCCACTGGCTGTTCCTGGCGCAGCCACACCCACTGCCGGAGACGGTGATCACCGCTGATCCCGACTACTATGTCGACCACATGGTGGGCCGGTGGCTCGGATCTGACGGGGTGATCGACCCCGATGCGATGGATGCGTACCGACGTGCATTTCGGGACGAACGGGTCGTCCGGGCGGCCTGTGAGGACTATCGCGCAGGGCTGAGCGTCGACCTCGACCACGACCGCACCTCGAGGGACGCCGGGGCGACCATCGACGTCCCGATGCTGGCGATCTGGGGTGCAGAGGGGACACTGCCGTTCGACCCCCTCACGATCTGGGAGACGTGGGCCCCGTCGGTGCGCGGACGGCCAATCGACTGCGGGCATTTCGTGATGGAGGAGGCACCCGCGGAGACGGCCGAGGCACTCATCTCGTTCTTCCAGTAGGCGGGTCCCCCCACCGGTGGAATCCCTCTCGCTTATGCCACATCCCCGGCGTGTCAGGGTCATGGAGATCACAGACATCTCTGTCGTTGCGTTCGAGGCGGACCTCGAGAACCCGAATGCGATCTCGCGGGGGCGTTCGACGTCAACCCGGGCGGCCGCGCTTGTCGTCGTCGAGACCGACACGGGGCTTGTCGGGATCGGAGAGGGCTACGGTCCCGAACCGTACATCATAGAGACGATCGTCGAGCAGAAGTATCAGCCGAAGCTGCTCGGGGAGGACCCACGTGATGTGGAAGGGATCTGGCAGGAGATGGTCACGCAGTACACCTACTGGGACCAGAAGGGGCAGGGGATCTCTGCGGCCAGCGGCATCGATATGGCACTGTGGGACCTCCTGGGCAAACACCACAAGGAGCCGGTCTACCGCCTCTTGGGAGGGAACGCGCATGGCGACCGCCGGCCCCGTGCGTATGCGTCAGATCTGTTCTGGGACGATCCGGAGGTGATGGCCGAGAAGGCAGCGGGCTATGTAGAGGAGGGGTTCGCGGCGGTCAAGACACACCTGGGTCGCGGGCTCGAGGCCGACCGCGAGCGGGTCCGCGCGATCCAGGGTGCGATCGGTGATGCGGAGTTGATGGTCGACATGAACTGCTGCTACGACCTCCCCGAGGCCAGACGTGTGGGCCACATGCTCGCGGAGGAGGGTGTCTACTGGTACGAGGAGCCGTTGTCACCGTATGATATCAGGGGTCTGGTGCAGCTTCGTGAGGAGCTGTCGGTGCCGATCGCGACCGGAGAGAACGAGTACACCAAGTGGGGCTTCCTCGACTTGTTCCAGGCGGGTGCCGTCGACTACGCCATGCCGGATGCCATGCGATGTGGGGGGATCACCGAGACGAAAAAGATCTGCACATTGGGCGAGGCCTTCGGCACGACCGTGACGCCACACAGCTACACGACCGGTGTTGGGCTCGCAGCGACAGTGCACACGGTGCTGTCGTCGGCCGCATGTCGCTGGATCGAGTACGACGTGACCGACTACCCGCTGTATGAGGCGTTCCTCTCAGCACCGATCGATCTCGATGACGCATGTCGGGTCGCACTGCCGACCGAGCCTGGACTCGGCGTCGAGATCCCCGACGAGGTCCGCGAGGAATACGCCATGGTGTGACCTTGTGCTGGTCCACGCGCCCGGGCCACCCGTGCTGCACGGTCACCGCACGCGGGCTGGGCCGTGACCAGACCAGCCGGTCGGTCATGACGGAGGCTCCCCGAGGCGGGCCGGGGCGCCCTCAGCAGGGTGCGTCGGCGACGAGCCGCGCGCCGCGGTCCGTCTCGGCGACGACGGGGGGCACCGCGACGGGCGTGCCCGCATCATCGATCGCGACCATGGTGAAGCAGGCGGCCGTCGTG
>Ga0209937_1000090_pt1 | contig 29629 bp, 12 predicted proteins | sample SalPon1_B_H2O_MG_FD_185699 | JGI IMG/M metagenome (GOLD analysis project Ga0209937, IMG submission 185699) | Salt pond water microbial communities from South San Francisco under conditions of wetland restoration - Salt Pond MetaG R1_B_H2O_MG... | ecosystem: Environmental > Aquatic > Non-marine... | reverse complement strand
GACCACGCTCTACTCTGTAGTCTATTCCACTAATAGTAAAGTCCAGACTAACCATCATATTTTTATTATTGGTTTTATTGACTAGATTGTCTTTTTTGATACTGGTTAGTGCTTGACCATACAGTGCATAGGATAACGCATTGATTATAGTAGTTTTTCCGGTACCGTTTCTACTACCATCACCACCTAAATCAAGGTTTTCACCAAGAACTAGCGTTAGATCTTCACGATCAAAGTTGACGGCTTGGGTAGTATTGCCTACCGACATAAAGTTTTTTACTGTTAGATTTTTTATTTTAATCATATAATTTGACTAGTTTATAGGGCTCTGTAAATTTCTAGTAGTAGGTTTGGGTCATAAAATTCTGAGTTTATATTTGTGATTTGGTCAGTAATAATCTGGTCTACGCTCTCAAAATGAACTTGTTCAGGTGCATGGTCGTGACCGATATCTGATTGCTTGCTCGACATTAGTGCAAGTTCACGCAACTTATATTTTTCAACAAATGTTTCTTTGATATAATTTGCTTCTTCATATGATATTTCAATATCAAGAGGAACTCGTACATGCATCTTTGGTTTTAAAATCGCATCAGCATTATCAATTAAATGTGACAAATTAAAAGTATTATATAGTGGTTGGTCTGGCCAAGCATGAAACATTTCTTTTTCGCCCCATTCTAGAATCATACACCCTCTTTCGCTGTCATTTGCGTCAGAAAAGTTATGAGGGAAAGCATTGCCAATATAATAAATGTTCTTCTGTTGCTGGCGTAGATGAAAATGACCTGAATACACTTGCTCAATACCAGAGAAGTGGTCGTGTTTTAGATCACCATGGTCTGGCATCGCAACCATAGCATTCATTTTAAAATGTGGTAATTCAAAATGGCCAAACATATACTTTGCTTCAGCACCACGAATCTTTTTGTGTTCATCGCCAACTAGCCATGGAACAAAAATACAATCACCGCTTTCGTACCATTCATTTAAAACATGAACATTAGGAAGATGTTTAGCCCATTCTGTGCCATGTACATCACGTTTGTCTTTGTAGTATAAATCATGGTTACCCGGAATCATAAACACTTGATCAAAGTTTTTTGATATTTTTTCAAGTGCACGAATACCAGTGCTTAACGTCTGTAAGTTTACTGAGTTTCTATGGTGATGCCAATCCCCTGCAAAAATACAGGTTTCACACCCTTCTTCTTTTGCGAGGGCAATCATCCAATCAACAAACTGCTCACAATCTTGGTTGTGTAAAAAACTATTTGATTTTTGGCCAAGGTGAATATCTGTAAACACCACAGCCTTTTTAAAAAGATTTGACATAAAGTTAGTTAAAAAATGTAAACTTGTTTATTATGATTTTTTGCCAGTAGTACTACGATATGCAGCAGTACCATCTAATAGTTGGGCTTCTGAAGTATTTGAAAACTGGCGTGTCCAAGATGGATCCAATCCATTCATTTCCAAAATATCATCACGAATGCTTTGGTTCTTTTTCTCTGTATTCAACACACGAGTAAAAGAATTCGTTATGGTAGCTGTGTAATACGCAAACGGATTCTGACTCTTTGATTCATCAAACTGTAATCCCACTTGACTTAACTGCAGCAAGGCTTGACCACGCATTTCTTCGTTGTAGCTATACCCTCTCCAGTTAAAGCGAGTTGCGTATCGCTCACATAATTTAAGAAACATTGTTGCCAATTTGTGAGTCATTGTGCCGTGGTCTTTAGAAAAATATCCGGTTTTTAAATCACCCTTCCAATGGCTTTTGCCCACCAGATATGGCTGCCGGTTTTCATCAATACGGTAATGAAAGAATGGAGGAAAATTCATCTTCATACGCACCATTTCCACATCTGGGTCATTGGTTGGATCAATTTCTTCTACATCCACATCATTGTCAAACTCATCATCAAAGTCCATAATGTCCTCAAGCTTACGCTTTTTTGGGATAGGTGAGCGTGAGTTCTTTGCTTTTTTCTTTGGCACCATGGGAATATGATCCCAAGTGGTCACTCGGAATACTAGCTCGGTATTTGATATTTTCTTTTCATCGTGTTTGACGCCGGTTTCTTTTGTTAGCCGTGCTGCACGATTTCTTCGAGCTTGTGCCACTGTGCGTAAGTTTATTTTTTCAACAGCAGGCAAAATAATATCAAACTGATGGTCAGTTTCTCGATCTCGGTATGAACAATAAGTATTTTTGCTCTTGTGTATCTCTTTTAAAATATCTCTATTATTAAGGTAATTGACTTTCTTTTTTGGCTTTTGGTCTGCCATAAACTCGTTTTACTCCTTGGGTCAATTGTGTATTGTACTTATGTTGGGTGTTTTTGTCAAGTATAAATATGCTATATGGCATCAATAATATCACCATCTAACCCAGCATTCCCTAGCGGAGCAGGGGAACAAACGCCTCCCCCGGCTCCAGTTGGGCCGGGTCCGGCAAACAGTACCCCCCAACCGACGCAAGGGTCAAGAGCTCAACGTCCGGGCCGGTCACCCGCCGATGCTGATTGGCGTGTAAAATTGTCAATTGCACCATCTGCCAATTATCTTTATAAAGCACCAGATCCGGGTATTCTGGCACCACTGCAATCCACCAATGGTGTTATATTTCCTTATACGCCGCAGATTGATACGGTGTATTACGCCAACTACAACAACGAAGATTTGACGCATTCCAATTACCGAGGATACTTCTATCAAAACAGTTATCCCGGTGAAATATTAATGCAAGCAACATTTACAGCTCAAACTTCAGAAGAAGCAGATTATATCTTGGCTGTGATACATTTTTTCCGCTCTGCCACTAAAATGTTTTATGGCCAAGACGACCAAAGAGGCACGCCACCACCATTATTGTATTTGGATGGCTTGGGTGATTATCAATACAACTTGCATCCTTGTGCTCTCTCACAGTTTAACTATAACTTGCCTAGCGATGTAGATTATATCCGTGCCGCTGCACCAAGCAGTTTTAATCAACCGCAGAGCAGCGACCCACTTCAAGACACTAGTTTTTGGGCAAAGACCGCTGCTAGTTTTCTTGGGCAGTTTGACGGAACAGCAGCCCGTCTGGCGTCATCAGCATTGTTGCCGGGTGCTCCTGCTGAAACCCTATCAACAAATCCTAGCGAAATTTCAGATTTTGTTTCTCGAAATAGAATATCAAGCACAACCCAACGGCCAACATATGTTCCTACTGAGTTGACGATATCATTGACACTATTGCCAATTCAAAGCAGAAAACAAGTTAGTGAAGACTTTAGTCTGCGTGATTTTGCATCGGGCAAACTTATTAAACGAGGATTTTGGTAATGGCACAACAATACAGTCAGTATAGTCCATATTTTGACACTGAAGTGCGTTCGGGTCGGCTTGGGTTTATGTCAAACCGTCCTATCCCCAAAGACCCAACAGACAAAAAGTTTGAAATAAATTCAATATATGAGTTTAGACCAGATTTGTTGGCACACGATTTATATGGTGAATCACGTCTTTGGTGGGTGTTCGCACAGCGTAATCCCAATACGCTAATAGATCCTTTAGGAGACTTTCGCACAGGTGTAAGTATTAGATTACCACAAATAGAAAATTTACGCGTGGCACTAGGGTTTTAGCAGTCTGTTATGGAACACTTGGTGCCAGATAGGCAAATAATGGACAATAATTAAAATGGCAGAAACCGATCTGCGAAAGCGTGCAGAAGAAATCTTTACTGAAGAGCGGGAAGATATATTGCGTGTCGACCCCGATGCAACAGTTGAAGACGTGTACCAAAGTCTAGTAAGAACTAAAGGTATTTGGGGTGGCGGCAACCCAGCAGAAAGCTCTGGACAAACTGTAAGCACGGATCAGGCGGCAAGAGCAGAAGACGCAAACACACAACGCCCTGAACCTGATTCCGGAACGGTAGATCCAGAGAATGAAAACGACTTAGCTAGTGGAGTAAGAGTATTTCGTGGGGGAACCGGGCCGTTAGGACAAGGACCCGGAGGAGCTGGCGGTGTGGGAGGTCAGTCTACTTTTGCACCGGGACAACCCGGAAACCCCATAATACCAGAAACCGTTCCGGATGACGATGGTAATGAGTCAGCAGACGATTATAGTGAAGAAGATGCAACAAGCACAGTAAGGGATGGAGTATCTATTCCAAATAGTTTTACGTCGACAATAGTTCCACGCCCAAATATTTTATCTGAGTTCACAAGTTATTCATATTCTCTTTCAATTTATTTGATGAAACCGGATGACTATAGAAATATGATATTAACTGGTGTAAAAGATATTCTTGGTAGCACATTACTAATACAAACAGGTGGCATAAAGTCATCTGATGAAAAAAGAAATCAATTTTTTGATGATGATTTTTACATTGATAATTTTGAAATGGAATCATTAATCACAGGCAAAAGCACACAAGGTGCACATAACGCTACAAGGTTGGCATTTGATATCATTGAACCATATGGAATTAGTTTTTTGGATCGCTTGCGTGATGCAGTGAATAATTTTCAAGGTTCGGATCAAAACATGTTAAGCCAGCCTTATCTTATGGTTATTCAATTTTATGGATATGACGAAGATGGTAACTTGGTTAGACCTGAAAATAATGCAAGAAGTGCCACAGATTCAAATGCAGTTGTTGAAAAATTTATACCATTTATGTGGGAAAGCATAAAGTTTACAATTGCTAATCAATCAGTAGTATATGCTTGTAAAGCATTGGCAATTAATCAATATGTGGGTCTGGGTCAGATTTATGCTTCTGTGCCCTATAATATTGAAATATCAGGACAAACTATAGAACAACTATTCGGTGGCGATGAACCTGAGTTTGTTGATGATGATGATGATAATAATGATGCAATTGGCGAAGAAACAAACAAAACGCTGCATGGTGGAATAATAGCTGCACTTAACAGATATGAAGAAATTCGTGCTGCAGAAAAGGGTGCCGAGGTAGCAAACAAGTATCATGTTGTAATCGATGAAGACATAAAAAAGGCCAAGGTAGTTCATAGTTCAGAGACCTCAAATTTAGCAAATCTACCAACGGTTGAGAGAACCAATAATTCGGTGAACCAGTCGATACCCCTTAATCAAGCAGCGGGCCGTAAATATTCAATAATTGCTGGACAACCATTGACACAAGTATTAGATCTTCTTATACGGTCAAGTACTTATATTACAAATCAACAAATAGTAGACATAACATCAGATCCAGCTGTTGATCGTAGCCGTTCTTTGAATCGGAACAACCCGGACTCCGCATCGTCGGCGGGCGTAACACTTGTTAGTAAAAAGTTTCAAATACCACGCGGCATCGCTGGTTCGATTGACAGCGAAAATCAGAACAGCACCGAGAATAATGAAGAAGATGATGATGCTCCGCCATTATGGTATAAAATAACAACACATATAAACTTCAAAGAGTATGATACTAGAAGGCAGGAATATGCTTATGACATAACATACAATATTTCTAAGTATAAAGTAAATGATTTGCATAGTGAATATTTCCCATCAGCGAAGTTCAGAGGAGTTCATAAAAAATATGATTATTGGTTCACCGGCGAAAATACAGAAGTCTTAGCCTTTGAACAAGAATTTAATTCTCTTTTTTACCTTAAAATGGCACCCAAAGCCGCCACGGCTGGCATTGATATAGGTGTAGGAAACCCACAAACCTCTACCTCAAAATACACCACTCTTGATATATCAGATCAAAGTGAAGTGATGGAAACCGGCGAAGCCGGAAGACCAGCTGCAGACGCCGCAAGTTCTTTGTATAGTCCTGCCGATCAAGGGTATGCTGAATTGAAAGTGATGGGAGATCCAGCATGGATTCAACAAAGTGAATTATTTTATAACTCAGTAGGAGGTTTTAATATTGATCAATTTTTACCAGACGATTCAATAAATTATGACTCCCAAGAACCACTTTTTCAATTATCATTTAATCTTCCAACAGATTATGATGTTGAAAAAACTGGTACAATGCCAATCAGAAATTTTAATAAAACTAAAGATGCTGACCCCGGCAGCCATAAACTTGTATATAGAGCCAACAGAGTGCTAAGTAATTTTTCAGGTGGAAAGTTTACACAACAAATCTCAGCAACTTTGATGTTTGACGTCACTGAACGAATTAATCGCGGATTTCAAGAATCAAATAGAAATACTTTTCAATCGGCAGATACAACAAGCAATCCCGGAGTGCAGGCTGGAGTCGATTTGATACCACCTCCAACATCACTGGATGATGATTAAAATGAAAGAAAGACAACATGACTGAAAATATAATACGCGGAAAAGGAAAAGGACAAGGGTTTAAATTTGATCGCGGCGGAGTGTCAGTTGAAACAGGTCCTTACATAGGTGAAATTCGTAATAACATTGACCCATTAAGACTAGGTCGTGTGAGTGTTTATATTGAGGAGTTCGCGGGCCCTGACAAATCTGATTCGTCTTTATGGAGAACTGTTCGTTATCTGTCTCCATTTTTTGGAACAACTGAAAAATCTGGAAATGCCGAAGGCATCGGGACATATGAAGGAAATCGGCATTCTTATGGGATGTGGTTCACCCCACCTGACATAGGAATTCGAGTTCTTTGTTTTTTTCCGGCTGGAAAGCACAATGACGGATACTATCTTGGATGTATACCAGAACCGGGTGTTTCTCATATGGTACCGGGAATTGCTGGTGCTGAGCGTGAAAATGTAAATTTATCCGACGATCAAAGAAAATTATTCGCAGGTGAATATCGCTTACCAGTCACAGAACTTAACGATGAAGATCGCTCCATTCTTGCTGATCAAAACTTTCCAAATGTAAAAAAACCAGTTCACAGTGTAGTTGCTAATCAGCTTTTCCAACAAGGTCTACTACAAGATCGTGTTCGCGGAACAATTGGTTCAACTAGCCAGAGGGAAACACCAAGCTCTGTATATGGTGTCTCATCACCGGGCCGTCCAGTGTATGACACTCGCCTTGAAGATTCAGAAATTCGTGAAAAACTTGATTCAGGTGAAATATCACCTGAAGATGCAAAAGTAGTTGCTCGCAAAGGTGGGCACAGTTTTGTAATGGATGATGGCGACTTGGATGGTCGTGATCAAATGGTTAGAATACGAACTGCCCGAGGTCACCAAATTACAATGAGTGACTCTGGTGATTGTTTTTATATCACTCACGCAAATGGGCAAACATGGTTAGAATTTGGCAAAGAAGGAACAGTAGATGTTTATTCGTCAAATTCAATCAACTTGAGAACACAAGGTGATTTGAACTTACACGCTGATGAAAATGTTAATATCAATGCAGGGAAGTTCCTTAACCTAAATTCTGAAGAAAACTTAACGGCACAATCGGCAGGTTCATTATCTCTTAATTCTAATAATGCAGTATCAATCAATGGTGACAAATCTGTTGGAATTCGTTCTGGTGTTACGTTGGCACTTCAGTCTAAAATAGGAAGCTTCTCATCAGATAATTTGTTGTCATTGCGTGGCGGAGTCATTGGGTTAAACACCTTCCCCCCTACTCCTGTTTTAAAACCTGCACCAATTGCAAAATACCCTCTTTCAGAGTCAAAATATGATTCAAATCTTGGGTGGCAAGTTGAACAGGGCGAACTCAAAACAATTGTAACACGAGCTCCGACACACGAGCCATATCCCTTACACAACTTAGGTGTGGCACTAGATACACGCTTGTCAACAAGAAGTCCAGCTGCACTAGCAGAAGCACAATCTGCAGCAATTGAAAGCACAAAAGAAACACAATTTGCTGGCATTGACCTTGGAGATGTAAGCCTTCAAAACCCCGGACAAATTTCATTGGGTTCAATTGAACCTCAACAAGTTACTGCACTCCTTGCACAAGCAGCAAAAGACACTGGACAAGCAGCTGAAGAAGTAACTGAAAAAGGTATAGGCAAATTTGCATTTACACCAGATAAGTTAGAAGAAATTGGTGTGTTAAAGCCCGGCTCAACTGAATTTTTTAACAACAGCGATTTAAATTTAGAAACATTTGTACAAAATTCTCAAATATGGACAGGCAGAGAAGGTGCAACGAGCATTGAAACTCTAATTAATAACGTAGATTTGCAAGACTCTATCCAACAACAAGTAATGTCAGATAGATTTTTGCAACTTCAAGATGCTGGATTAATTACTGGCGAAGAACCACCTGAACAATTAGCAGTGTTTGTTCAAACTGCAACTAAAAACGGCGTTGGTGTTACTAAACAGTGGATTGAAAGTTTTTCATCATCGAGTAATGTAACAGATATTGCCGGTGACTTAAGCGAATCAATAGGTGATATTGCTGGAGATTTTGGTGAGTCATTGGCAAGTATAGGCGAGGGATTTAGTTCAGCACTTGATGGTGGCATTGGCGGTATTGCAGACGATATTGGCGGAAAAATTTCTGATTTAACTGATAATCTTGGTGACATTAATATCGCCGCAGCCGGTGCTAACTATGCGGTTAACTTTGCAATACAAAAAATCCCAGCACTTGGAAGCTTTTTTGGTGGCGGCGGTGGCACCGGAACTAGAAGTCCGTTAATAGATGTCAACACATCAGATCTCCCCGAGGCATTTACTCAAGCAGCCGATAGAATTATTGCGAAAAAAGTACCACCATTTACTACACCTGATGATGGTGTGCCAGACCAGTTAGGTTAAATATACATTATGGTTACTTTTCGTGGATTCACTACCAAAAATCGTTTTAAAAAATTTGCAGCACTTGATGTTGATTTAATAAAAATTGATTTATTAAATGCATTTAATATTCGTCAAGGTGAAAAGCCCGGAAACCCTGAGTATGGTAGCTCTATCTGGTCATTTATATTTGAACCACTAAACGATTCTGTAGTTGGTAGAATCGTAGAAGAAGCAGAAAGAGTAGTTACCAATGACCCTCGTCTTGCTGTAGAAGATATAAATGTATTCACCCGAGATGGTGGCGTATTGCTAGAAATGTCGCTTTTAATTAACTCAGGTGCTACTCCGCTAGATTTACGGTTACAATTTGATGAAAGTAGCCGTACAGTCCAACTAGATTAACTGCGGTTTTAACTTTTGCCATAAATATCTGAATGGCAAAGACAACAAGACAAACTTCCGTTTTTGGCGTCGAGGACTGGCGTCGAATATATGAAACATACCGGGAAGCAGATTTCCAGAGTTATGACTATGAAACTTTAAGAAAAAGTTTTGTTGATTATCTCAGACGGTATTATCCAGAAAGCTTCAATGATTATGTTGAAAGTTCTGAATTTATCGCACTACTCGACGTTGTTGCCTTTATGGGGCAATCACTATCTTTTAGATCAGATTTAAATGCCCGAGAAAACTTTTTAGAAACTGCTGAACGCAGGGACTCAGTAACGAAGGCTGCAGACTTAATAAGTTATACACCCAAGCGTGCAGAATCTGCAAGTGGGTTTTTAAAAGTACAGTCCGTTTCAACAACAGAAACTGTTCGTGATTTTGCAGGCAACAATCTTGCTGACACAGTAATAAACTGGAATGATGCAACCAATCAAAACTGGCAGGAACAATTCAACTCAATATTTAATGCCGCACTCGTTGATTCTCAACGCATAGGAAATCCATCAAACAGCAAAGAGTTGTTGGGCGTGCGTACAGAAGAATACACTGTCAATTTGTCATCTGGGCTTCTCCCAGTATTCCCATTCAACGCTACTGTTAATGGTATTGATATGGCATTTGAAGCGATATCCGCAACGAGTGCTGATGAAAATAGAATTTATGAACCAACCCCACGAGCAAATGGACAATTCAATGTGTTGTTCCGCAATGATGGGCTAGGTTTTGCATCTGATAATACTGGATATTTTTTATATTTTAAACAAGGCACACTTCGTTTCCAAGATTTTCGTGTAACTGAAAAAGTACCTAATCGCCAAATAAAAATTGATGTTCGTGGCATCAATGACCAAGACGTTTGGTTAAACCAATTAGACACAAATGGTGAATTACAACGTGAGTGGGAACAAGTAGAGAACATCTACTCAAGCCGAACACAAAATGATTCAAATGACCGATATTATTACTCGGTTAGCAGTCGTGCAAATGACCAAATTACTCTTAATTTTGGTGATGGTGTATTCGCCGAAATGCCATTAGGATTTTTCCGCACAATATTGCGTGTTAATAACGGTTTGAATTATGTCATAACCACAGAAGATTTACAGTCTGTCACGATACCCGTTTCATATGTTAGTCGCAGTGGTCGTAACGAAACACTAACACTAACTGTTGCACTTGAGACTCCGGTAAGCAATGCCCGCTCTAGAGAAACACTAGACGAAATCAAACAGCGTGCACCAGCACGATACTACACTCAAAATAGAATGGTAAATGGTGAAGATTACAATAACTTCCCATTTACAAAATTCGGCAGCATTATCAAAAGTAAAGCAGTCAACCGGAGCAGCGTTGGCACAAATCGTTATCTTGATTTGATTGACATTACAGGAAAATATTCCAGTACAAATATATTTGCAAGTGATGGTGCGTTGTATCGTGAGCAAGGACAACCAAGTTTTACATTTACATGGAATACAATAAATGATATCGCTGACACTATTGTTAATCGAGTCGAGCCACTTGTATCTAGACGTTCAACAATTCAGTTTTATCATGATCAGTTTTCACGCCCTAATATTGCAGTTCAAGAATTAGAGTGGAATTTGTCGACCACAAAAATCAACCAAACAACTGGATTCTTTTATTCGGAATCTATTTCTAGACCGCAAAGTGTTGGTGAATTCACCAGTAGCACTCGACGCTACATTGAGCCCGGTGCCTTGATAAAGTTTGAAGCACCTGCTGGATTCTACTTTACTAGTGATAATCAATTGGTAATAGGAACACCAACTAGAAGCAACGAGAAATCATTTATATGGGCAACACCAGTCGAGATAATAGAAGACGGTACTAACTTTGGTACCGGAAATTTGCCAGATGGTGTAGGCCCTATCACACTAAATGAAAGAATTCCTAGTGGTGCAATTATTACTGATATTATACCAAAATTTGTAATTGATTTTCCAGTAGATTTTGAACAACAAATTGTTGAACAAGTTCGTTTATTCCGCAATTTTGGTCTTGGTTATGATAGTGACAACAGAGAGTGGTATATTATCACCAGTACCAATCTAGCTGAAGATGCTGAATTTAATTTAGATAATGCAAAAAACACTACCGGCATAAACGCGGATGCTTCGTGGTTGGTGCAATTCACAACACAAGGGCAGGTATTCACGGTCAAAAGTCGTTCATTAGAATATTATTTTGCGTCCGTATTGGAAACGCGATTCTATTATAATGATAATGAAACAGTGTTTGATAGTAAGAATGGAACAGTAATTAATGATTTTGTTAATGTATTGAAAACCAATAGTCAACCAGATAGCCCACAACCAATAGCATTTGATAACAAATTAGATATTATTGGACAGCCACAACAAAGTGACGGGTTTGTTAATGATTTTAGTGTTCTTATTAGCTATGCAGATTCTGACTCAGATGGTGTAGCTGATGACCCTGATTTCTTCCGTGAGATTGTCAATCCTAGTCGCTCACCAAGCCAAAAGCTTGTATTTCTTCAAAGAATTGTAGATTTTGATAATTTAGAACGCTTACAGGTTGTATCAAGTGGCGTAATTAATTCTTCTTATTCAACGAAAGACGAAATTCTACAAAACAGACAACGTTTGGTAGATGGTCAGATATTTTATGCAACTTCCGAAGAACATTTCTGGCAATTTTCAGACTCTAATGGAGTAGGTACTTTAACAGAGCGAGATGATTTTTTTGCACGAACCGGTCGTCAAGATATTGATTTTCAATATCGCCATAATTCTCCAAATAGTCGTCGAATAGATCCGGGCAGCACAAACATTATTGATATCTATGTTATAACGAGTGGTTATTATTCAGCATATCAACAATATATTAATGATAGCACAAACACTGTAGCAGAACCTGTCCCACCATCTATTGAGCAGTTATCACAGGAATATAGTGAATTGCAAGATTTTAAAATGATTTCAGATAATATCATTTTAAACAGTGCTAAGTTTAAAACACTTTTTGGAAGTAAAGCAGATGTAGAATTACAAGCCACAATTAAAGTTGTTAAACAACGTAATTCAGTGGTAAGTGACAGTGAAGTTAAAAGTAGGGTTATTTCTGAAATGAATAATTACTTTACAATAGAGAATTGGGATTTTGGAGATACATTTTACTTTTCAGAATTGAGTGCATACTTGCACCAAGAATTGGGTGACATAGTATCTAGCGTGGTATTGGTACCACTGGATCTCAACAAGCGTTTTGGAGACCTCTACGAAGTGCGTTCACAACCAGATGAAATATTTGTAAATGCGGCAACTGTAAATGACGTAGAGGTTGTAGATTCACTGACCTCATCTACTTTGAGAATTTCACCAACGACTACACAAATTTAATATGGCACAACTAACAAGAACAATTGATTTACTACCTGAGATTTTTCGTACAGAACCAAATCGAAAATTCTTATCGTCCACTCTAGACCAATTATCACGCAATCAAGAGTTCGAGCGTATTCAGGGGTATATCGGCAGAATTAATACGCCGGGCTATAAAACTACTGATAATTTCATAGATGAATTGACAGCGAACCGTGCGAATTATCAGCTTGAGCCTGCGGTGGTGTTCACAGAAAACGAATCCAGCAAAGCAACCGATGCCATAACTTATCCCGGAATGCTCGATGCATTAGTCAATAACGGTGCCGATGTATCTCGTCATGACAGGCTGTTTAAAGCTGAATACGCAGCGTGGGATCCATTCATTGACTTTGATAAGTTCAGTAACTTTAATCGTTATTATTGGCTACCAGCAGGACCAGATGCTGTTGATGTTTCCGCCACAGAAGTGCCATTTACAGATAGTTTTGCAGTTGATAGACAAGCATCTGGTTACTCGTTAGAAGGATTGGCAGGGAACAATCCAGTTATAACACTTGTACGCGGCGGAAGTTATACATTTGAACTTAATCAACCCGGTAATCCGCTCTGGATTCAGAGCGAGCCGGGAACTTCAGGTGTTCTAGAAGAATCACCAAACAAATCATCACGCAATGTATTGGGCGTTGTTAATAATGGTTCGGACACAGGCACTATTACATTTAATGTGCCAGAGCGTAATGAGCAAAGTTTCTTTTATAATTTAGAAAGTGTTGGAACAGTTGATTTAATAACTGATATTGGCTTTGATGAAATTAATAACCGATACCTCGATGAATTTCTCAGTGAATATGGCGGGATAGATGGTATCACCGACCTTGATGGTAAAACATTAGTTATAACACAACCAGCTGACAGTGGATCGTGGAACCAAACAACATTTTTTGATCCTTTATTGACCAGTGGAAATTTTACAGATGGAAGCGGGTTTACAGAAGAATTTGATAATAGAGATGACACTCTTGATGGTACTACTGGGTCGTTTGATACCACCTCATGGGATCAAACATCAGCGATAACAAATTTATCCGAAATCAAGAGTATATGGAAAATCGCAGTCATTGAGGGCAATGATGGCAGAGATTATTTAAAGCTAACATCTGAGCAGGAAATTCCTGTTTTAAACAAATTTTCTGTAGAATTTGGAAATGAAAATGCCAACAGAAGTTTTTATCGTGATGCAGAGAATAATTTTGAAGAAATTCCACTATTATCGGCAATAAAAGACACCCTATACTATCAAGATTCAAATAATCCTGAATTATTTGGTCGTATATTGTTGGTAGAGCAAGAGCAACGAGGATTGCTCGAAGTTGATGAAATTCTAGGAAGTAGATTTTATACAAGCCCTAATGGCGTTGAATTTACGAACGGATTAAAAGTCCAGTTTAGAGGATTGGTTGAGCCTTCTACCTTTGCTGACCAGCAGTATTATGTTGAAGGTGTTGGCACCAGCATTCAGTTATTGCCAGTTGATAATTTCGTCACACCAGAGACTTACACTGATAGTGATGCAATAAGATTCGACCAATTCCCATTTGATGTTGGCAACTTTGAGGAATCTCTCAATCAACCACAAGAACAAGATTATTTTACTATCAACCGTGCAAGCCCAGACTTGAATCCGTGGACCCGCTCGAACAGATGGTTCCATGAAGATGTTATTCGCTTAACCGCAGAATACAACAACACAAATACACTTATTGATAATGACCAAAAAGCCCGCCGACCAATATTAGAATTTAGAGCAGGACTACGACTTTTCAATTTTGGAAATGTTGCGAAACCTCCGGTTGATATTATAGATTTTAGTCAAACGGATGCATTTACTAATGTCAATGGTAGTCTTGGTTATAGCATTGATGGTGTTACTCTCTTAGACCAAACACGTATTATTTTTGCAAATGATACTGACGATAGAGTTAGAAATAAAATCTATGAGGTATCACTTAAAGATCCAAATAATGATGGCAATCAACAAGTACTATTAAACGAGTTGCCGATAACAATAGATGCAGATGACACAATTGTTATTAAGAGCGGCATCCAAAGTCAAGGCAAGAGTTTTAGATATGATGGTTCTATATGGATACCAACACAGCAAAAAACCAGTGTCAATCAGTCGCCTCTTTTTGATGTATTCGATGATAAAGAAACAAGTTTTGGTGACCAAACCAAATATTCTGGAAGTGATTTTTCAGGATCTAAGCTCTTTTCATATGCAGTTGGTACAGGCGTTGAAGACGATATATTAGGATTCCCGCTAGAATTCTTAACCATTAATAATGTTGGTGATATTGTATTTGATAATAATTTCTACTCTGATACGTTCTCTTATGTGGATAATCGTACAGGAGAAACACGACTAGTCAATTCTGGATATGTTAGAGAATATAGTCAGGATAACACATATCAACGACGTATTGGGTGGCAGAAGGCAAATTCTCTTGTCCAACAAAAACAAGTATTCCGTTTTATATATCAATCAGGCAGTGATATTACTTTAGATGTTCCAGTTATTGAGGTAAACGCTGTACCATCAGTTAATATTTCGATAGGTACTGAATTTGTTCCACCATCGCAATATAATGTGAAGGTTAGCGGCGATAGTACGATAATAAGTTTCACCAACGAACCAGAAAATGATTCTGTTGTTGAAGTTCGTGTTCTATCAAACAAAGCATCAGAAATTGGCTTTTACCAGATACCAGAAAATTTAGAAAAGAATCCATTTAACGAAGAATCAAAAACGGTAACGCTTGGTACTATAAGAAATCATTACCAAACACTAGTTCAGAATATTCCAGAATTGCGTGGGCAAATTAATGGAACAAACAATAGTCGCGATTTAGGGAACATTGTCCCCTTTGGTACAGATATAATCCAACATAGTAGTTCAATGATTCCTACTGGTGCAGTATTGCGATCTGGCAGAATTGAATTTTTTGAGGCATTGGAATTCAACGCAAGGGCATATGAATCTTACAAAACCAGAATAATTGATGCAGTTACTAATCAAGACTTTGGATTTTCCCCTGCTTGGGATATTCTTGACAAAGTTGTTGCACAAATTGCATCAGAAAAAAGTGAAAATAGTGCTTTTTATTATAGTGATATGCTACCAAGCGGAATCGAGTATGTTGATAGTGAAACACTAGTAAGTGAGGTCACTGGTCAAGAGTTTGACACAATCTATGTGTATGATTTTTCGAGTGCAAACCGTCAAAGTTTGATGGTTTATGTTAATGATACCATATTAATCAAAGATGAAGATTATGTGGTATCTACTGACACCCCATCAATTACCATTACTTCTGCTCTTGGAGTAGGTGATGTTGTTCGTATACGAGAATACACAAAAACAAACTCAAGTTTTGTTCCCAACACACCGACTAAGATAGGACTATATCCAGCCTACAAGCCACGTAAGTTTAGCGATGATACTTTTGTCGAGCCTGCAGATGTGATACAGGGCCACGATGGTTCAATTACATTAGCATACAACGATATCCGAGATGATGTGATTTTAGAATTTGAATCAAGAATTTATAATAACCTCAAAGTATCATCAGAAACACCAATTCTTGAGAGCGATATTGTTCCCGGTAAGTTTAGAGAAACAGATTATAGCATCGGTGAAATTAATAATATTCTTATAACAGAGTTTTTAACTTGGTCTGGGCTTAACCGATTGGATTATAAAGAACAGACATACTTGTCTGAAAATGAATTTACGTTCAATTATTCTACCACTAATGAAATTATTGACGGAGAAATTTTGCAGGGTCATTGGCGTGGAATTTATGAGTATTTTTATGATACTGACAGCCCACATACACGCCCTTGGGAGATGCTTGGTTTGGTCAACAAACCAACTTGGTGGGATGACACATATGGTCCTGCACCTTACACTGAAAATAACTTAATTTTGTGGGGAGATATTGCAGATGGGCGTGTACGAGACCCAAGTGGTGAGTACATTAGTGAACCACATGTACGTGATGGGCTTTTAGAAGTCATACCTGTTGATGGGCATGGAAATCTTAAGTCACCCCTGTCTGCTGTGGTTAACAGTTACAATGCACAAGACTTTAGAAAAAGATGGGTATTTGGAGATGGTGCTCCGGTGGAGAGTGCTTGGAGACGCAGCAGCACCTATCCGTTTGTGATACAAAAGTTAATAGCACTCACACGACCAGCAAAATACTTTGCGACTGGTATTGATCGTGATCGTTATCGTTTAGAGCCAGAATTTGATCAGTATCTGTTTGATTCTAGAAGCAGACTCGACGTAACAGCTTTGATGAGTTATGGTCAAGGAGATCCTCAACATAGTTACTTTAACTGGATTGCAGATTATGAGCAACAGTTAGGAGAGACTGGACAAGACTGTATCAATGATTGTTTTTCAAATATTGATGTAAGGCTCTGCTATCGTTTAGCTGGATTTACTGATAAGCAGTATCTAAAATTATTTGCTGAAAACTTTACCCCCAATACCCAAAACAGCAGCTTGATGATTCCTGACGAGAGCTATCAACTTTTATTATACAGCAATGAACCTGATGCTCGTATATCTTTTAGTTCAGTAATTGTACAAGTCAGTGATGATGGATGGACAGTTTGGGGAAATAGCTCAGCACGGCCATATTTTGAAATTACAGAAAGTATTCCAAATGGAAATTTTAGTTCTTTTGCAATTAATGACACCACAATCAGATACCCAAAAGATTTTAAAACAGATATTGTTCGTGTTCCATACGGATATACATTTAGGACACGAGACGCGGTTGTTGACTTTCTAATAAGTTATGGCAGACAACTCAGTGCCAGAGGAATGCAATTCGACTCTCGTAGTAATGGATATGTGCTTGATTGGTTACAAATGGCAAAAGAGTTTGTGTATTGGAGTCAGCAAGGCTGGGCAACCAATAATATTATAAACCTAAACCCTAGTGCTGAAAAAATTACAGTAAACAGAGCAGCAGGTCTTCTTGAAGATATTTCAAGTGACCCACGTATTCTTCTTAATCAAAATCGCCGACCAATTAAACCGATTAACTATAATGTTGACCGAAGTGGGGATTTGACAGAAATTCAGGTGCTGACTGAAGAACTTATCGGATATGCCGATTTAAACTTCGTCAACTATGAACAACTATTAATACTCGACAACGCTAGTATATTTTCTGATTTGCTATATGACCCAGCAACGGGGAACCGCCAGAAACGTCTACTACTTTCAGGGTCACGCACAACAAATTGGGCAGGTCGCCCTGACGCTCCGGGATTCATTATTTCGGATTCAAATATTGAAGAATGGCAACCTAATAAAAAATATGCACGCGGCGAAATTGTACGTTTCAAAAATCAGTTGTGGAGTGCAAGAGAGTTAGTTGAGCCTTCAGAAGAATTTGATTATAACAATTGGTTATTAAGTGATTTTGACGATAGTCGTCAAGGACTACTACCAAACATTGCAACTAAAGCCGATGATGCTCTTGACTATTACAATAAAAATTCTGCAAATCTTAATAATGATGCAGATTTATTAGGCTTGGGCATAATAGGATTCCGCCCACGGGACTATCTAGAGAATCTTAATTTAGACGATATCACTCAAACTAACATATACAGCAATTTCATTGCAGCAAAGGGAACGCTTCCAGCAACGCAACTATTATCGGCAGCAGATTTTGGTAAAGAAAAGGCTGAGTACAATGTATTTGAGAACTGGGCAGTAAAACAAGGCACCTATGGTGCTAATGCAAACCGTTCATATTTTGAAATAGCATTAAACCGCCCACTATTGCAGGCGAATCCATCTACAATTTCTATAATTGACAACAGCAATGATACGGTCGCTGATCAAACTGTTCGGTTTGACCAGTTATACAAAGAAAGCAGACGCTTTACTGACACAAACATATTGCCTGAACTAACACGCAATCGTCCAGATACAAATCTTCCTACAGCTGGATATGTCAACAGCGATGACGTTGATTTCCAAGTATTTTCATTAAACCAGCTAAACAATCAAGAAGTTATTGATGCAATTGGGCCCGGAACTACGGTATGGGTCGCTGGTGATTCTGATTTTGACTGGAATGTTTATTATATAATAAAATTAGATACAAAAATAATACAACTTGATGATAATCTTGATGGACAATCTAGAATCACATTCACATCACCACACGGGTTGTCGGTTGGCGATAGAATTATTATAAAATTCTTTTCTAATCTTGTTGATGGAACATACGAAATTGAATCAGTGCCTAGTATTACTACTGCTGTTATTAATTTTAGTCTTCCGAGCTTACAGACACAAGAAACCGGTGATGGCATTGCTTTAGCATTTGAATCAGCAAGAGTTAAACAGCCAAGTGATGTAATTAATCTTAGTTATTCCACCGCATTGGAGTCAGGTGATCGTGCATGGGTAGATGATAGTGGTGACGGCACATGGCAGGTATTAGAAAAACAAGCCCCATTTAGCACAACTACCACCTTAATCCCACAAGCGGATACAGATCAGTATGGTGCTGCAATTGCACAAGGATTTGACGGTGCAGGGGTCCTCATAGGTGCTCCAGCTGGTGGCACGGATTCTGCAGGACAAGTATTTGCATATATTTTAAATCGAGACGGGTCTTATGATTCTGTTGCTGTATTGTCTTCAAGAACACCAGAAATAAAAGGTTATGGACGATCAATCGCGGCGGGAAATTCTAATTGGGCAATAGTTGGTGCTCCAGAGTCAGACAATGCAAAAGGATATGCTGGTGTAATATTTAAAGAAAGCCCAGCAAATCCACAGTATGATCAAACACAATTATTGTTAGACTCTACCGGCAGTGATGGCGATAAGTTTGGTGAGTCGGTTGCCATAAGTGACGATGAACGATGGGCATATGTTTCTGCTCCGGGTGCGAACCGTGTTTATGTATATGCACGCGTCGATCGACAATCACAATCGATTAGGTATATTGCAGATGGTGCTACTACCGAATTTAGTTTTGATGGTAGCATCATTATTGGGTCATCGAATAGCGGTGATGAGCTTTCTGTAATTGTTAATAATAAAGTTTTTTCAAGAACAAATGGCGATTATGTTGTCAATACAACAGACAATCTTATTAGCTTTGCAACGGCACCGGGTGCAGGAGAACCCGTAGTAATTACAAGAAAAGAACAAATTTCTTTAACTTACAGAAGCAGTGGAACCGGAACAACAACGGACTTTAATATTACTTCTGTTGGAGTGATCGATGCTTCTAGTTTGCGAGTCTTTGTTGACAATACGGAACAAACCCTATCCACAGATTATACGATAACCGGACAAATACTAAGTTTTGATTCTGCACCTATTACGGGCAGCACCATAACAGTGTTTAACCCAGTGCTTGATCAACTAATTGGCGTAGATGATCATATCGATAGTTTTACAGTACTTAAAAACGGATCTATATTGCGTGCTGGGGTAGATTATACTTTTGATAATGCAGCAAATACAATTGAATTTGTTGGTGGTGATTCAGAGATAATCGACCAAGATATTTTAGTAAGGGCCCGCACACATTTTAAACACGTGAATACTATTGAGATACCAGCACAAACTAAAACATATGTATCTGGTGCTGATAAAACAATAACACTAAATGATGTCGCTGGTATTGTTCCGCAAATGGTAGTATCGGGAACAGGATTTAATTCTGGTCAATACGTGGTATCGACTGATGCTGATAGTAACAGCGTTACATTAAACGCACCGGCCAATAGTGCGGTTTCTGGCGACCTTGAATTTACTTTAAACAATTTTGGTTCTAGTCTTGACACCACCACAGATGGAAGACAAGTAGCAATTGGTTGCGTCGGCAATGAACAAACGCCGGGACAAGTTTTCGTATTTGACAGAATTGTTGAGCGGCTTGAAATAGACAGTCGAACACAAACGGTTTATGACCCACGCCGTGACTCTGACATTCTTAATACGTCGGTTATTCCAGTACAGATTAATGGTAAGCATTTGATTCCTTCTGAATTAAATTCAGTGCCTCAATACAATCTGGAAAGTGAATATTCAATTTTAACAAATGCGAACATTGATATTTCTAACTCCAACTTTGAGATTGGAGATGTATTAGAAGTAGAAACCGCAGAATTTACTAAATTACAAACATTAACCGCAGAAATTCAGCAAGAAGGTGCAGAATTTGGATTTAGCCTGAGCCAGTGTCCTACAAATTGTAGTTTATACATTGGTTCTCCGGGGGATAGTAGTCAAGTTAAAAATGGTGGATCAGCAGAACGATTTGTTAATAGCCCAAGAATTTATGGGATTGCGACATCAACCACTGCAACTGCAGAATTGACACCCGGAAACACAGTAAGAATCAATAATATTGATGTTGAAGTATCTGCCGTTGCATCACATGTTGCTGCAGCTACACACAGCGAAGGTGACTTCCGTTTGTCTGGTGGTAATGTCTATCTAGCAATACAAGATGTTCCTGCAGGTATAGCAATTACAAATACAGACTTTTGGGTTGAATCATCATGGACTGCGGTATTTGCACAAGACATTAATGATGCAAATATATCAAATGTGCAAGCCAGTATAAATTCACAAGGCAGATTGGTTATAAATGCAGTAGAACCAAGAGCACAAGCAGATTTTAATAAATTACTTGTTCTTCCGGGCGTAGGCACAGCATTTAGCGATCTAGGGTTTGCACCTATTCGTCGCACACAAACAATCTTTCCGCCACAAGTTCAAACAAGTGCACGATTTGGGCACATTGTCCAAATTGATACTGAAGCTGATAATTTAGTCATTGGCTCACCCGGTGCAACATTAACAACCGCAAGCACATGGACAAATGAAGGTGATCTAAGTTTTGACAATGGAGCAACAACATTCATTGATACAGTTGCAGAAGCTGGTACAGTATATACGTTTGACTTTTTACCAAGTGTAAATGCTAGCCCTCTTAACCCCGGTAAATTTGTTTTTGGTCAGCAAATGTTTGTAAATGTAATATCTACTGGGGATAAGTTTGGTTTTGATGTTGATTATGTCAATGGTCGTTTATTGATTGGGGCACCCAACCGAAATGCAGGAGAAATCTACGTATTTAATAATCTAGACCGCAAACCCGCGTGGCAAGCCATTGATCAACAAGTTAAAGAAGTAGATAGCAAACTTATTAACTCGATATATGTGTATGACGCGGACAACAATAGCGTATTAAGATACCTTGATTGGATTGACCCTCTACAAGGAAAAATACTAGGTGCTGCAAAAGAGAACATTGATTTCATTACTCCGCTCGATCCAGCAGGATATAATCAAGGACCAAACACGTCAAATGCAAATTCTTGGCGTGATCAACACGTCGGTAAAATTTGGTGGGATGTTTCTAACTATCGTTTAACAGAGTATCATTCTAGTGACATTACCTATGCAAGCAGACGTTGGGCACAAGCAGTATCAGGCAGTGAAGTTGAGTTGTACCAGTGGGTTGAAAGTGATGTTCCTCCTTCACAATATCAGGGTCCGGGTGTTCCCAAAGATACTGAGTCATTTACTGTCATTGGCGGTGTGTTTGATAATCAAATAATATCTAACCAATACTATTTCTGGGTGTCAAATACTGATTCCATATTCAGAAACGCAGGAAAAACTCTCGGGCTTAATGCAGTGCAGCAGTATATTGAATCGCCGCGTTCAAGTGGTATTCCTTACCTCGCACCTATATCCACTAATACAATTGGACTTTTCAACTGCAAAGAGTTGATAAACCGAGAGAACAGCATTCTTCACGTGGAGTTTGATCGCATAGAAACTCAAAATCAAGTTCATGTTGAATATGAACTAATACCAGAGAATCGTGCTGATGGGTTTGTCACAGGACAAATATACAGAAAATTACTAGATAGTTTAAGTGGGGCAGATACGGAAGGGAACTTGGTACCAGATGTAACATTGCCACCATCAGAGTTGTATGGCATAGATTTCAGACCTAGACAAAGTATGTTTAAAGATCGCGAATCAGCGTTGCATAACTACTTAAGTCAGGTAAATCGTGTCTTGCTAACTCTTCCTATTGCTGAGTCACGTGACTTTACACGATTAAATTCTGAAGAACCTATCCCAGATACTGCTAGTGGAGAGTGGAATAAAAAACTTGAAACATTACTAGAACTAGAATATCAAAACTTATCAATAGTACCAACTGGATATCGTTATCTTATATTAAACGATGATACTGTTGATGGATTGTGGTCAATATACGAATTAGATGAAAACAAAAACTTAAATCAAGTTAGAATACAAACATTCAATACTAAAGAATATTGGAATTTTGTAGATTGGTACAGTGAAGGTTATTCGAGTGAAACTCTTCTAGACCAAACCGTTAATGTTTTTTCAGACTTAGAAACTTTGAATGCGACCAATGGTGAGTTGGTCCGTGTAGATAATGATGGTTCAGGGCAGTGGGAGATATATCTCCGAGAAAATAATTCATGGACGCGTGTCGCTGCTCAATCTGCGACTATACAATTTGATTTGGTTATAGCAGATAACACTGCTGGAAGATATGGATTTGATAATGAAGTCTTTGATGCTCAATTCTTTGACGAAAGACCAGTTCGCGAAACTCGTGAGATCATTGAGGCAATCAACGATGACCTCTTAATCAATGAGCTAGGAATAGAAAGAAATGCTGCTCTCGTTCTGCTATTTAATTATATTCTTTCAGAACAGACTACACCAGAGTGGCTAGAAAAAACCAGTCTCGTTGATGTAGATCATACAGTCCGGTCACTAGAGCCTTTCAGAGTATATCAACAAGATAACCAGACATTTGTTGCTGACTACATCAATGAGGTCAAGCCGTATCATGTTAAAGTAAGGCAGTTTAATCTCAAATATCAAGGCGAAGAACTTTTCCGAGGTGATATTACTGATTTTGACTTGCCTGCCGAATGGAATTCAGAACAGAATCAATTTGTAAGTCCAGTATTAGATGAAACTGGAAGATTGAGCACCACTAGCAGCGTCGATATTGATTCTGACACATGGTTAGATGGAAAATATTCAGAATGGTTTAATAATCGTTTATTAAAAATAGAATCAATATCAGTATTTGCCGGTGGTTCTGGGTATAACATCCCGCCAGAAGTAGAAATTATTGGTGACGCAGATATTCCAGCAACCGCCCGTGCAAGACTGGATGTCTTTGGCAGAGTTACTAGTGTGGAAGTTGTAGAATCTGGTTCCGGTTACATTAATACACCAACCATTAACTTAGTTGGTGGCAATGGTTCTGGGGCACGTGTTGTTCCGATAATGGAAACACAAGGACCAAGAAACGCTCTTGTTACTATTCGCTATGACAGGTGCGAATATCAGAGTACAGTTTCAGATTGGCAACCAAATACTTTTTATGCTGAAAATGATTTGGTGCGTTATGAAAACGAAGTTTATCGTGTTATTAATACCAACGACAGCAGTATATTGTTCTCTGGTGATGAATTTGTTCTTGAAAACTATCAAAGGGTACCAGCTGGTGAGTTAAGTGGTCTTGACAGAACTGCGGGGTATTATGTACCAGCACCGCGAACAACTGGTGATGATTTGGCTCTTTTGGTGGATGGCATTGATTATCCGGGAGTGCAGGTGTCTGCCCCGAGGTTTAACGAAAATACTGGATATGATATATCGGCATTTGACATAACCCCGTTTGATAATATTGATGTTGGACCTGAAAATGAAGTTTCAGCTGAATACATCGGCGATGGGTCGACTGCAACTTATGAACTAGGGTACCCAGACGACGGGCTTTCGACAACCATAATCAGTGTATCAGTAGCGATTGATGGAATAGAGCAAACACAAGATACAGATTTTGTATTAGATTCTTTCTCTCCTGTTACGGTGGGTACGATTACATTTGATACAGCACCTGATGCTGATACACAGATAACATTAACCGCTACTATCACACGCCCAACATACAGTGATAAGATTTTGGATGTTGAATATTATAGTAATTTCACAGACACATTCTTGGGAACAGATGCAGCACCCGCATATGATGGTGCTCTAGAAGATACTCGCACATACGGCATTGAAGTAAATGGCGGAGACTTTATTGACACTTATGCCAGTCATGCTCCAGAAGAATTGGTACCCGGCTCGACATTTGATACGCTAGATATGACAGTGTCAACGCGAGTTGGGTTTGACACCAATAATAATGGACATGCATGGGACGTTGCGGTAAAGAACATTGAAGTTGAATCAGCATCTCTTAGGCGTACATATTCTCTTCCTGAATTAGGCTCGCCCATTACAGCAGTTGTGGTGACAAATATGACATCTGGTGCAACACTTCCTCAAGATGCTTATGATATTGATTGGGTCAATAATACGATCACTTTATTAACTGGTGCAGGAACGGGGAACATTGTTAGGTTTGAGGCGTTTGGTCTTGGGGGAGGCAATCAATTATTATCTAAATCGTTTAACAGTGCAGACATTGTTGATAATACCATCGAGATTTCAGTAAAGTTTGAAGAAATCACTGAGATACTAATTTTGGTAGATGGAGAAGAATACACCAACTTTGATTATAGCGATTCAGCACCAAATACCGAGATTGAGCTACTTTCAAGTATTGCAGATGGTGCATTGATTTCGGTATTTGTACTGGGAGAGACAGAGAAGGAGTTCAGTTACTCTTACCCACGACTTCAATCATTTGAATACACTGGTGATCGACAGTTTATTTTACAGAATGATTTAGAGTATGCCAATCAAAGTCATGCTATTGTTGAAGTGAATGGATTCCGGCTACAACCTCCAAATGGTATTCATCATATTGCAGACCAATCAACGCTAACATATAACGTATCAAGAGATGATGACGCTATTGATCCTACCCAAATTGGTGAAATAGATGTTGATGTTTATATTAACGGCGAAGAGTTGGGATTTGATGAATTTGATTTGAATCCATCTGATGGCAGTTCTATACGAACAATAACTTTGACAACTCCTCCTACAAATGGAGACAGAATATCTATATATGTTAGGTCATTGAGCGATTATGTATTAACTGGAAACTCGCTAATAATTAGAGAGTCGGTTGAATTAAATTCTGGCGATGACGTTACGATTCGAACATGGAACGACACTCGTGAGCAACGGCTTAAAACGTTTGTATTCCAAGGACCAACAGCGGCTACATCTACTGACGTTGTTCCGTATGATATTTTGCCATATGATACTGACAGATACGATGAATCAAGTGATGCAGCAGAGTTTATAACAGAATTTGGTCTTGGAGCAACAGGTGTTATAGAAAATAGAACGTGGGTAACATATAACGGAGAAAGATTGTTACCTAATGAAGATTTTGTGATTGAAACGCGGGATGGTGAAGATATACTGATAGTCACAAGACTTTCTGCCGCTGCAGGCGATATTATCGCCATTACTATATTTGGGCAATCGGTTGTACCAATCGCACTAACATTTAAATTGTTTGATGATATGCGTGGAAATCAATCGGTGTATAGAATGCTTAGTAGCAGTTCAACAACACTAACTCAACCATTATTAATCGGTGATGACACAATTTATCTAAATGATGCGAGTGTATTGGAAGACCCAGAACTAAGCCAAGCCCGCTTTGGCATATTGTTTGTAAATGGAGAACGTATAACATTCCGTGAGCGTGACTTGATTAATAATACAGTTACTGGTCTTCGTAGAGGGACTGCTGGAACTGGCGTGTTTAGTCATGCAACTGGTGATGGAGTTAATGACGGTAGTCGTGCCAATGAGTTAGAAAACGCTATTAACTCAACGTGGTATGATTTAGGTGATAGTACCATTTTAACTGGTGACTCACTACAAGATTCAGAGAACATTTTCGCACAGTTCTTAAAAGGCGAATAAGTTAAGGTAAATAACTACACATGAAAGAAAATAAAGACAAAAAGCCAAAACCAACAAACGAAACTGGGGTAACCCGTGTTGAAGGTTTTATTAAAATATCAGATCCCGAAACAGGAAAAACTATTGTGGAGACACGAGCATGATTGCAGCACCCATTTCAGTCAAGGGGTTAATAAAAATATTTGACCCAATAACAAATGAAGTATTGCTTGACACACAAAATGCTATACATTATGAAAACATGAGTGAAGCAATGGCTAATAGTCTAGCTAACAGAGACGTCGGTGAAATTTATGCAATGAGTTTTGGTAATGGTGGTAGTGCAGTTGATCCAACTGGTGTTATTACATACTTGCCGCCTAATGTTACGGGACAAAATGCTGAACTATATAATTCTACTTTTACGAAAGTGGTTGATGATAATTCAGCAGCGAACTCAGACCCAATCCGAAACAATCTAACAGTTTCACATATATCAGGAAATATCTACTCTGATATATTGGTAAGTTGCTTGTTAGATTTTGGCGAACCAAATGGTCAACAGGCATTTGATAATTCAACTGACCTTGAGGGAGATTTTGTTTTTGATGAACTTGGATTAAAAAGCTGGAATGGTTCAGCAGATAATCTTAAATTGATTACTCATGCAATTTTTCATCCAGTTCAAAAGAGTTTAAACAGACAAATACAAATTGATTATACTATTCGTATTCAAACACTTACTAATCTAAGTACATCATAAATATATGCATATATCTAATGACTAAATACATTAAAGCTATAGCACACGGAGTTTCTTGAAATGGCGTATACCGTAAATAAAACAGATGGTAGTATCTTTGCAGTTGTTGCAGATGGTACCCTTAACACCGACAGTAATGTTACACTGGTTGGTAAAAACTTTGCTGGATACGGCGAGTTTCTCAATGAGAACTTTGTTCAATTACTTGAGAATGCTGCAAATAATGCCGCCCCCAGTTCACCATTAACCGGCCAACTTTGGTATGATACCAGTGCCGGATTACTGAAAGTATTCAATGGTTCAGATTTTAAAACAATAAGTGCTGCCACTGCCAGCAACAATGAACCTACTAATAACGTTGTGGGCGATATCTGGTTTGACACAGTTAATAACCAACTTAATGTTTATAATGGTTCTGACTTCACACTTGTAGGACCGCTCGGTGCAGGCCCCGGTGCCGGAGAAACAGGAGCGATACCCACGACTATCGTCGATAATCTATCAGTCGAGCACTTTGTTGTTCGGATTGTAGTAGATGATGCTACGGTGGCAATTGTCAGCAAGGACGCAGCATTTACTCCAGCAAGTGCAATCACAGGATTTACATCGACAATTAAGCCCGGTATCAACTTGCCAGATTCTCCATTAAGCGGACAAGCACTTCTTTTCCAAGGCACTGCCACAAATGCACAAACTCTTGATGGTGTTGACTCTACGGGGTTCTTGAGCTCAACTGGCAATGACACCACAACTGGCCGCTTATCAATTGAAAACAACAGTGGTTTAATTGTTGGCGAAGGCAACGAGGGTTCACTAAACATAGCTGGAACTGATTTCAGAATTGACAACCGTGAAACAAATGGTGATTTGATTTTACGAGTAAACACCTCTGGAACACAAACGGCAGGAATTACAGTTAGTGGACTTACCGGCGATGTAGAAATTGCAAACGCCTTACTCACAAACACTAACGGCACAGCAAATATCGGCTCCGCGTCTAATTCTTTTAATGTCGTTCATGCTAAAGCAACCAGTGCTCAATATGCTGACTTGGCTGAGCGTTTTGCAGCTGACGTCGTATATGAGGCTGGTACAGTTGTTGAATTGGGCGGCTCTGCTGAAATAACACAAGCAAGCGAAGACTTGAGCGACAAAGTATTTGGCGTAATAAGTACTCGTGCTGCGTACTTAATGAACGCTGGCTCTGGTGGTGACGAAACACATCCGCCAGTAGCAATGACTGGTCGTGTTCCAGTTAAAACAATTGGAAAGGTCAATCTTGGTGATCGACTAGTATCTGCTGGTAATGGCATGGCTCGTGCTGCTGCAGAGGGCGAGGCTACCTCGTTTAACACAATTGGACGAGCGTTAGAAGCAAAACACAATGACGAGATTGCGACAGTTGAAGCAATCGTCAAAATAGTATAAAGACAATAGGATAAAAAATGGCATACTCATCAGGATCAACAATACTCGACGACGATTATAATATCTTCGTAACCGGAAATGCGTCAGGTACTGGCGATGATAATACCGCAAATGTTAATACAGTTTGGGGTGGTGGAACAGGAAACAAAGGTTATGGACAAAGTGGCACGCTTAGTTCGGTTAGTGCTGGTAATACTATTACTGCAACGCAATGGTCAAGCCTTCTCAACAGGGTTTCGTCTTTGGCAAATCATCAAGGTACTTCAATAACTGCAATAACAAACCCAACTGTTGGCGATACAATTGAAGCATATAATGCACTAAGTTCAAATATAACTGCTGTTTTTAACAACCGCTTAGATGCTGCTGCAAATGGGTCAGACATCACCTCTGGGGGGAGTGTTACTGGAACCACATCTTGGTATACACAAGCAGAAACCACAACTACTGTGTCATTTTCAAGTGCAAACGCTGCCCGCTACTTCTTTAATGCAGGTGGAATGATACGCCTAGATCCAGTTCGTTCAGGTACTAATAATAGCAAAAGTTCGGAATGGAATGATTTAGCATCAGACGTAGGTACAATTGCATTTACCAACGGTTCAACAGCAACCATAGCTGGTGTCACATATTCTGGTACTGACAAACTTGGTGGCTCAGGCACGGTTTCATCAATTGCTGATAATACTGGGTTTTATGATCTTACACCGGGTGGTTCATCTGTTTTAATTTTTAAACAGTTTGCAGATAGCTCCCCATATACAGCAAACTATATTGAGATTCGTGTTTCTCTTAATTCTGCATCCACGGAATTAACATTTACGATGACATTCCGTGATGATGCTGCTGATGAACCGGCACCAACTTTTGAAACTGATCCAAACCCTGAGTTGCTTGACCAAGTTCAAGG
>Ga0209937_1000089_pt1 | contig 29756 bp, 35 predicted proteins | sample SalPon1_B_H2O_MG_FD_185699 | JGI IMG/M metagenome (GOLD analysis project Ga0209937, IMG submission 185699) | Salt pond water microbial communities from South San Francisco under conditions of wetland restoration - Salt Pond MetaG R1_B_H2O_MG... | ecosystem: Environmental > Aquatic > Non-marine... | reverse complement strand
GCGGACAACGATTAAGTGCACTTCGGGGGTCGGTGGATTGATGACGACGATCATTGATGGAAATGTCACCGCCCAAGAGATCCGCGAGGAGCTCGGGGCGGCGATCGCCGCGGTCACCGATGCCGCTGGTGCGCCGCACTTGACGACGATCCTGATGAACGAGAACCCCGCGAGCCACACGTATGTCTCGATGAAGCACGCAGACTGTGCGGAGGTTGGCATCGAGAGCACCGACATCCGACTGGCTCCTGAGACGCCGGCTGCTGAGCTGTTCGAGGCGATCGAGGAGCAGAACGCCGACCCCGACATCGACGGCATCCTCGTGCAGATGCCGCTGCCATCACACATCGACGCCGATCGCGTGCTGCAGGCGGTCGACCCGGCGAAGGATGTCGATGGCTTCCATCCCGAGAACGTGGGGCTGCTGGTGACAGGCAGCCCACGGTTCAAACCGGCAACACCGCATGGGATCGAACAGCTGCTGATGCGGTCAGACATCGAGACAGAGGGGGCCAATGCGGTCGTCGTCGGGCGGTCGAACATCGTTGGTAAACCGATGGCGAACCTTCTGCTGCAGAAGTCCCCCGCGGGGAATGCAACCGTGACGGTCTGCCACTCGCGCACCGTCGACCTCGCTGCGAAAACAAGACGTGCTGACATCCTGATCGCGGCAGCGGGGGTCCCCGAGATGATCGACGGCGACATGATCAAACCGGGGGCGACGGTGATCGACGTGGGGATTACCCGCCGGGAGACCGACGACGGGTCTGAGCTCGTCGGCGACGTAGAGTATGCCTCGGCTTCGGATGTCGCTGGCGCGATCACCCCCGTTCCAGGAGGTGTGGGGCCGATGACACGGGCGATGCTGCTGTGGAATACGGTGAAGGCCGCCGCCGATGCGGCGGGCGTGCAGGTCAACCTCCCCTGATCACCGCCGTGGGCCGGGCGGCGCCCACCGCGGGCCGGCCTCGGCGAGGTCCACCGGCCGGTACTCCGGCACTGGCTCGACCTCACGCCCAGCTTCGTACCGGACGAACGAGAGATAGATCTGATCCCCACAGGGGGCTGACCGCGAGAAGCGCCCGTCGATGACCGTGTCGGGCCACCGGAGACCAGCTGCGGTGGACTCGCCACACCGCAGGACCACACCATCGGCCTCCTCGTACGCCTCCGTGGGCATGCGGTAGTTCCACCCCTCGAGGGGGTACGGTGTCACGGCCTTATCCGCGAGTGTGGCAGCACGCTCGAGGCTGAACACCTGCCCACAGGTCGGACAGTGGTAGCGCACCGCGACGGTCACTGTGATGCAGCCCCCGCGGCGATCACCGCCTCAACCGTTTCGACCACGTCGCTTCCAGCAGCCTCGATACCCCCCGCCTGCGCGAAGTCGGGCGACCCACCGCCACCCCCACCGAGGGTGTCTGTCACCTGGTCGATGAGCGCTGCAGCATCATGCGCTGACCCGGCCGTGATCATGAGCCGAGGCTGGTCCCCGGGGACCACCACGGCGACGTCTGCCCATGTGTCCTCGCGGAGCACCGCCTCGATAGCCTCAGCCGGGACGCCGTCGATCGATCCCACCCTCCAGCCGGTGTCAGAGGACCGCGACAGCGCCTCTAGCCGCAGCCGTGCCGTCTCTGCGGCCAGTGTCGCATGGGCTGCCCTCTGCTGCTCATGTGCCGCCTGGAGTGTCTCTGCAGCATCGACGAGGTCCGCAACAGGGGTATCCAGCACCTGCGAAAGCCGGCGGCGAGTGGCCCAACCGTCGACGACCTGTGCGATCGCCGGTGGTCCCACGCTGAATTCGATCCGCGTGATCCCCGCACCGGGATTCGACACGTCGCGAAGCATGATCGGTCCGATTGTCCCCGTCGATCGTACGTGAGTGCCTCCGCAGGCGGCCGCGTCCCAATCCGCTATCCGCACGATGCGGACGGGGCCACCCCCTTCAAACACCCCCTCCTCTGTCTTCACGTTGAACGCGATCGATGCATCCTGGCGTGCGGTCTCGGCAGGTCTCTGCTCCCACGTCACCGCACGGTCCTCCCAGACCACCGTGTTGGCCGCATTGGCAATCGCGGACAGCCGGTCGGTGGTCAGTCCGCTCGAGGTCTCGAGGTCGATTCGCACCCGCTCATCGTTGATATCGAACCCCGCGTATCCCAGGTCCTCACAGTGGCGGCGTGCCGCACCATAGACCACGTGGCTCGCTGTGTGCGCCCGGGCGGTGAAGCGACGGAACGTGGTGTCGACTTCACCGGCGACGACATCACCCTGCCCGAATGGAGGGGCTTCAGCGAGCTCGTGGACGATCACCCCGTCCTCGGCGGTGACACCAACGACGGGGACGGTGTCGATCCATCCACGATCCGCGGGTTGGCCACCGCCTGTGGGGTAGAAGTAGCTCTCTGTGAGGCGTACCTGCCGCCCCTCGACCGCCCGGACCGAAGCGGTGAAGCTGTGGACCTCGGGATGTGTCGCCGCGGGGGCGATCATTCGTCGACGAGCCTGACGTCCAGCGCGTCCTCGAGCGCGCGAATCACCGAGCCACCAACCTCATCACTAGCCGCCCGCCCCGCCTCGACGGACCGGAGGGACGACGCGTCGACCGCAGCCAGCTCAGCGAGCTCCACCACGCTCAGCTCCGCATCCGCCCGCGCCGCCTGCACCACCTCAGCATATCCATCCACGAGGTACGGTAATGCATCTGCCTCGTAGTTCGTCCCCTCGCGGACCCATCGGTCCGCATCGGCCTTCGAGCGGTCGATCATCTTCGCCTGCTGGCGGGCGATCCGCTTGCGACGCGAGGCCTCACCACCCATTCCATCAGCACCGCCGGACGGTGTTGCCCGGTCATCGTGCGGCGCGCACGAGGCACAGACCATGAGCTTCGCCCCCGCGATCTCCGCAGCACGCACCCGCACATCATCTGCTCCACACAGCTCGCACGCCGACGCGGCAGCCCCGCCGCCACCCCGTCCGGTCGAGTATTTGGCCATACTGGACCTACGCAGAGGAGATATCTAAGGCTACGGTCGTCGACCTCGCGGGCAGAACAGTGCGTGGGACCGGATTTGAACCGGCGGACCCCTTTGGGACAGCGCCCTCAACGCTGCGCCGTTGACCTGGCTTGGCTACCCACGCAGCAACCGTATCGCGCACCAGCAGCTACTTGAACGGACTGTATATGCGTTTCTTTTCCCCTGACGACAGCGGCAGAGCTAATCGCTCACACATGTGTGGTGGGACATGATGGCCATGGTGCGGCGACACCTGCTCATCACCTCGCTGACGGTGAGCCTGGTCGCGGTTGGTGCGGTCTTCGCTGCGGTACTGGGCCTCCTCCCAGCGGCACTGCTCCCGGTCGCGCCCTCGGTGGTGCTGGCGGCGATCCCGCACGTGAATGCCATCCTCTCGACAACGGCGATCGTGACGATCGTGCTCGCGGTCCGCGCGATCCGTCGCGGCGATGTGGTCCGGCATCGGCGACTGATGCTCACCACCGTCGGATTGTTCACCGCGTTCCTGGTGCTGTACCTGTACAAGGTGATCATCGTCGGCCCGGTGGCCTTCCGCGGTCCGACGGCGGTCTACGAGCAGATCTACCTCCCGGTCCTCGCGGTCCACATCATCCTCGCGGTTGTCTGCATCCCGTTCGTGGCCCATGCACTCCTGTTGGGGCTGACCCATGAGGTCCGCGAACTGTACCAGACCCGCCATCTGCTAGTCGGACGAATCGGCGCGGCGCTATGGCTCATCTCCTTCGCGCTGGGGAATCTCGTCTACCTCCTGGCGTACATCATCTACTGATCACTCGGCGGTCGAGCTCGCGACCGCAGGGTCGATCGGTCTGTCCGTCTGTTCGTCTGGAATCGCGTACGGATACGCCCCCGTCACACATCCAAGACACAGGTCACCGCGATCGGTCTCCAACACCTCGGTGATTGCATCGATCGACAGGAACGCCAGCGAGTCCGCACCGATCTCCGTGGCGATCGCCGCTGGTGACCGATCCGCAGCGATGAGCTCTGTGCGTGTCGGCATGTCGATGCCCATGTAGCACGGCGCGATGATCGGTGGTGCACCGATCCGCAGGTGCACCTCGGCGGCGCCAGCCTCCCGCAGCAACGAGACGAGTTCACGCGAGGTGGTCCCCCGCACGACACTGTCGTCGATGATTGTCACCCGCCGGTCGACGACCGTCGATCGGATGGGGTTGAGCTTGATCCGGACGGCCCGCTCACGTGCATCCTGTGAGGGCATGATGAACGTGCGCCCGACGTACCGGTTCTTCATGAGGCCCTCGGCGAACGCCAGGTCCGCACCCGCCTCCTGGGCGGCAGCGGCATACCCAGCAGCGAACGATCGGCCAGAGTCAGGCACCGGCATCACGACGTCGGAGGTGACGCCGGATTCCTGCCAGAGCGCTGCACCCAGTGCCCGCCTGGTCGCATACACCAAACTGCCGTCGATAACCGAGTCGGGACGGGCGAAGTAGACGTGCTCGAAGAAGCAGTGGGCGGTGCGGTCGGCCGTGATTAGCTGGTGCGAGTCGAACCCGTCGCCATCGGGATCGAGGATCACCAGCTCCCCCGGGCGGACATCACGGAGCAGAGTCCCCCCGAGTGCATCGATCGCCGCCGATTCGGACGCGAGCATATAGCCATCATCGAGCTTGCCCACACACAGCGGGCGGTTGCCCTGCGGATCCCGCAGACCCATGACCGTCTCATCGTGCATGATCGTGAGCGCGTAGGAGCCGTGGAGCTTCGTCATGGTGTGTTCGATCGCCTCGATCCTGTCGGTCGTCAGCAGCTGCTGGGCGAGCTCATGGGCGATCACCTCCGTATCACCCTCGCTGGTGAATGCATGACCCGCAGCAGCCAGACCATCGCGCAGCGCGGTGGTGTTGATCAGGTTCCCGTTATGCGCCAAGCCCAACGACCCGGATTTGAAAGACACCGCAAACGGCTGGGCACAGCAGGCATCGAGACCGCCCTGGGTGGGGTAGCGGACATGCCCGATCCCCGTTGTGCCCAGTAGCCCCGACAGCGCATCGGGCTCGAAGACCTCACTGACGAGACCGGTCTCCACATGGCTGTGCTGCTGGAACCCGTCATGGGTGACGATGCCAGCGGCCTCCTGGCCTCGATGCTGCAGGGCATACAGAGCCGAGTACAGCGGGTGGGCAGCAGCCGTCTCAGCCAGCGCCACCCCCACGACACCACAACGGTCGCGCATGGCGGCTCCGCCTGGAGAGGCGCCTTGGTCGCTCATCATCCTAGCCTACGCTCCCAGCAGAATAAATCCCCACGGCCGTGCACAGATGTGGCCTACGCGTCGCCCAACCTATGCACGAACATGTAATGATCCGGCCGCTTACTCGCCCGCTTTGCTCTGCCAGCTGTACGAGCGTCGTTTCGCTGACTTGCCGAAGCCACAGGAGGCACACCGCCCCTTTTTCAGATGGTACGATGCGTTCCCACACCGGCGACACTTCACGTGCACCTTCTTGTTCTTCTTGCCCATTGAGGGGGTGCCAGAACCCGTCATTTGCGTATCATAACCACATTATCGCCGCGTATAATCGTTGTGTTCTCGACGGTCTCTGTCCCCACGGTGTCGACGGGAGCCTCGGGGGGCCCCAGCACGGCGTTCATGTGCTGATCATACCCCAGCAAGAGCCCGTAGAACGACCGATCGTCCTTCAGGGTCACCGTGACCGGTTCCTCCAGTGCAGATTCGAGCACATCCAGGGGCCTGGCCGTCATGGATACAGGTGCACACATACGGCCTATAAGCGTGCCGACGATGACTCGGGCGAGATGCGGTCGCTTTTTACCATCAGCCGAATTTAATTTCGATACCACACCCCCGCGGGTAAGTGGCGATCATGTGATCGGCCACGCGGGACCGACGATCGACGACGGGAGCGCCGGGACGCGTGTCAAGGTCAGTCATTGACTGGCTGTGAGGCGGATTCCGGACGACGTCCGGGCGGGTGCTGGAGCAACATCATGGAAATCGAAATCGCAACAATCGGCGGATATGAGGAGGTCGGACGGCAGATGACTGCAGTCCGAGCGGGAGACGATGTGGTCGTGTTCGACATGGGGCTGAACCTGAGCCAGGTCCTCATCCACGACAACGTCCAGACGGAGAAGATGCACAGCTTGGACCTGATCGACATGGGTGCGATCCCGGACGACCGGGTCATGTCGGAGCTCGAGGGGGATGTCCAAGCGATCGTCCCAACACATGGGCATCTTGACCACATCGGGGCACTGTCGAAGCTCGCACACCGGTACGACGCACCGATCGTAGCGACCCCGTTCACGATCGAACTCGTCAAGCAGGAGGTCGAGGACGAGAGCAAGTTCAACGTTGGCAACGATCTGGTGAAGATGTCGGCGGGGGAGACGATGGCGATCGGAGACTCAGGCAACGTCGAGCTGGAGTTCGTCCACGTGACGCACTCGATCATCGATGCGATCAATCCGGTCCTGCACACCCCAGAGGGCGCGATCGTCTACGGCCTGGACAAACGCATGGACTTCTCACCGGTGCTGGAGGACCCGATCGATATCGAGCGGTTCCGCGAGATCGGTCGCGAGGGCAATGGGGTCCTCTGCTACATCGAGGACTGCACGAACGCCGGGTCGAAGGGGCGCACCCCCTCGGAGTCGGTCGCCCGGATGCATGTGCACGACACCCTGCAGTCGATGGAGGACTATGATGGAGGTATTGTCGCGACGACGTTCTCCTCACACATCTCGCGGGTCTCCTCGCTGGTGGAGTTCGCCAAGGAGATCGGTCGTCAGCCCGTGCTGCTGGGGCGATCGATGGAGAAGTACTCCGGCACCGCCGAGCGCCTCGGATTCGTGGACTTCCCGGATGACGTGGGGATGTACGGCCACCGCAAGTCGGTCGACCGCACGTTCAAGCGCATCATGAAGGAGGGCAAGGAGAACTTCCTGCCCGTCGTGACCGGACATCAGGGTGAACCGCGGGCGATGCTGACGCGCATGGGACGAGGCGAGACCCCCTACGAGCTGGAGAACGGCGACAAGGTCGTCTTCTGTGCACGGGTGATCCCCGAACCCACCAACGTGGGACAGCGCTACCAGTCCGAGCGGCTGTTGAAGATGCAGGGTGCCCGCATCTACGATGAGATCCACGTCTCGGGCCACCTCCGTGAGGAGGGGCACTATCAGATGCTGGATGCCCTGCAGCCACAGCACATCATCCCCGCCCACCAGAATCTCAAGGGGTTCTCACCGTACGTGGACCTCGCAGAGTCGCAGGGGTACGCCCTCGGCCGCGATATCCATGTCACGCGGAACGGCAACATGATCCAGCTGGTGCAGTGAGATGGCACCCGACGTTCACGACGCCCCCATCATGGAGGCGATCGGCGAGCGTCGGGCCCAGATCGACGACCGGCTGTCTACCGCGGTCGCAGCGGGCGATCCCCCGGACCTGTACGCCGCGACCCGGCACATCCTCACCGCAGGTGGCAAGCGTCTGCGGCCCGCTGTCACCCTGCTGGTGGGTGAGGCGGTGGTGGGCGCGGATCCCGCGACGGTGTCGTACGAATCGTTCCCCACGATCGATGGGCAGCAGGTCGACCTGATGGCCGCCGCGACGGCGATCGAGGTGATCCAGTCGTTCACCCTCATCCACGACGACATCATGGATGATGACGCGATGCGACGTGGCGTCGAGGCGGTCCACGAGGCATTCGACACCGAGCTCGCAATCCTCGCGGGCGATACCCTGTATGCGAAGGCGTTCGAACTGCTGACCGATAGCGGCGCACGCCCCGACCGGGTGGTCGCAGCCGTGGACCTGCTGGCTGCGACATGCGTGGAGATCTGTGAGGGGCAGGCGATGGACATCGCCTTCGAGAGTCGACCGCAGGTGAGCACCGACGAGTACCTGCTGATGATCGAGCGCAAGACTGCGGTGCTGTATGCGACTGCGGCGGCGGTGGGAGCGATCCTCGTCGGGGCAGATGAGGAGGTGGTGGATGCGGTGTATGAGTACGGACTCGAATCGGGGAAGGCGTTCCAGATCCAGGATGATGTGCTCGATCTTACCACCCCCTCTGCGGTGCTGGGCAAGCGCCGTGGGTCGGACCTCATCGAGCGGAAGGAGACGCTGATCACGGTGCATGCCCGCGATCGTGGGGTGGATGTGGATGCCATCTTCGCGGCCGTAGACGGCGATGCTGAGGTGGACATGGACGATGCGGTCCAACAGCTTGATGCGGCGGACTCGATCGCCTTCGCCGCCACGAAAGCACGCTCCTTGACACAGGCGGCGGTGGACCGGCTGACCGTGGTGGATGAGTCACCGGCGCGGAGACTCCTCGTCGACCTGGCGGAGTATCTGATCACCCGAGGCTACTGATAGCATGGGGGAGTTCAGTGAGGAGCGTGTGGCCGCAGCCGCCGAGCGGGCCGCGCTGATCAACGCGCTGCAGCATGAGACGGACGCGGCGGTGGGCCCGATCATGGGTCCGCTCATGGCGGACCATCCGTCATTTCGCTCGCATGCGGATGTGGTGAGTGAAGTCGTCGCCGATGCGGTCGCCGCGGTCAACGCCGAATCGATGGCGTGGCGCCGCGACCGCCTCGCTGAGATCGATCCGGATGCCCTCGCGGCGATCGACGCGCCTGCGCCTTCCTCGGAATCCCCCGCGCTGCCTGCGCTGCCAGATGTCGATGGCCCCGTCCGCATGCGCGCCGCCCCGAACCCAAACGGGCCCTGGCACATCGGTCATGCACGGATGCCTGCGGTGATCGGGGCGTATCGCGAGCGGTACGATGGCCACTTCACCCTACGGTTCGATGACACCGACCCCGGGACCAAGCGCCCGGATCTCTCGGCGTACGCCGCGATCGAGGCGGACCTGGCGTATCTCGGCGTCACCCCTGATGCGGTGGTGCGGGCATCGGACCGCATGGAGGCGTACTACACCCACGCGAGGGAGGTGATCGACGCCGGGGGCGCATACGTTTGCGGATGCAGTGCCGAGGCGTTCTCCACGCTGAAGAACGCCGGTGATCCCTGTCCACACCGGGGAGAGCCCATCCCCGAGACTCATGACCGCTTCGCAGCGATGATCGACGGGGCGTACCAGTCCGGCGAGGCGGTCCTGCGCATCCGCACCGACATCGAGCATGCGAACCCCGCACTGCGAGACTTCGTCGCCTTCCGCATGATCGACCGCCCGCACCCACGGCCGAGCGCTGCCGCGTACCGCTGCTGGCCGATGCTTGACTTCCAGTCGGCGGTGGATGACCACCTACTGGCGATCAGTCACATCATCCGTGGGATCGATCTGCAGGATTCTGCCCGGCGGCAGCGCTTCATCTACGACTACCTCGGGTGGGAGTACCCGACGGTGTTGCACTGGGGGCATGTCAACATCGATGCGTACGATGTGCCGCTGTCGACGAGCGCGATCGCCGCAGCGATCGATGATGGCGTGCTGTCCGGGTGGGACGACCCCCGAGCACCGACGCTGCGTAGCCTGCGGCGACGCGGAATCGAGGGGGCAGCGATCGTCGAGTCGATGGTGGAGCTGGGGATGTCGACATCGAACGTCGACCTCCCGATGTCAGGCATCTATGCGGCGAACCGGGCACGTGTGGACCCATCGGCACCGCGGGCGTTCCTTGTGCGTGAGCCCGTGCAGCTGCACGTCTCGGGACTCAGTGCGCAGGTGGAGGTCGCGCGGCATCCAGAGGACGCAACGATGGGGGTCCGAACGATCGGCGTGTCCGATGCGGTTGCACTCGAGGCACAGGATATCCCGGAGGAGGGTGCACGGGTGTGGTTGAAGGGCGCAGGGTGCGTCCGGCGTGAGGGGGATGAGCTCGTGGGTACCGGCGAACCGATCGATGTGGTGCGTTCGGGACAGGTGGATGTGGTCCACTGGGCACCTGCGGACGGTCGCGCGGTCCACATGGAGACCCCAGAGGGGGGCATCTCGGGGGTGGCCCCACCCCCGCTTGCTCAAGTCGAGGAGGACACGGTCGTGCAGTTCGAGCGGGTCGGGTTTGCGCGGATCGATGCGCAGGAGCCCACGCGCACGGTCGCCTACTTCGCCCACCGCTGAGGCATCGGCGCCGTCTCGCCTGCTGTCAGTGTATCCACCGCTTCGGCGATGGTCGACGCGAGCTGGGACCACCCCATCCGGGGAGCGCGAACATGGCCCCCCTCGATGGCCCACTCCATCGACCGACCCTGACAGGCCACACCCATCGCGGGGACCGCGGCCGCCGGTGTCTGCGAGGGGGACTGATGGGTCAGCCAGGTCACCAGCAGCCGCCGGACGGCCTGTGGGGCGGATGCGTAGACGCTGTCGTCATCGCCGATACGACGCAGCTGCCGCCAGGTGTCGGCGGGCCACGCAGGCACCGGTTGTGGGGATGCGGCCGCACAGATCGACACGAGGACAGCGGGGTCCATGCGGCGGAGATGGTCGGGTGCGAGCCCGGGCAGTCGGCGCATGAATGCATGTTCCGCGTGATGCGCCCACTCGCGCGCGGCCGCCGATCGCGGGCGGATCATGAAGACAGAGTGCACCCCGCTTCGGGGGTTGGGACGGGCGGCGATGTGCACGGGAGCGAATCCCACCGCCGTCCAGAAGTCCACCGTCGCCGGTGTCGCACCGTAGACCGCGGTCAGGCCGTCGGGCGTTGGAGAGCCATCCACGGCGTCGACGAGGCCCGTGGCGACTCCCCGACGTCGGAGCTCCGGATGAACGGCCACGCGCAAGACGCGACGGGTGTGCAGCCTGCCGATCCTGCGGTCACCGTACTGGCGCATGAACACCTCCGGGAACAGCTGGCCGGGGATGTGATTGCCCTCGACCGCGGTGGTGATGGTCTGGCTGTCCAGTCGACCCTCCTCCGCTGTCGCGGCGACGCCGGCGATCACCGGGTCCGCACGTGCGACCCGCAGCCGGATGTTTGGTGCATCCAGCCAACGTGCCATGTCGGCGGCCGTCGTCTGGTAGTGCGCATCCGCGAGGAGTGCCCGCACACCACGCAGCAACGACTCGTCTGTCGCCAGCTGCTGTTGGGAGACCGCCTCGGTGCGCATCGGTGCGAGCTCGACGATGTGATCCAGATCGTGCAGTGGGGCTGCATCGAGACACAGTAGTCGGGTGATCCACCGCTCGAGTGGATCGGAGGGTGCGAAGCGGATGGGCCTCGAAAGTGTGAGGTGGTGGTAGTCGACATCCGCTGCGCGCAGCCGGGCGGCCAGGCGGACCGCGAAGGCCGCCCCCGTGCCCTCATACCCATCGGTGGTGGTGCTGAGGACGACCCGACGGTCACCGATGAGCCCCCACAGACGGTCGATCGGGACCGTCGCTGCCTCATCGATCATGAGGATGTCACCACCCCCATCAGGGAGGCCCGCGTCCAACTCCGCGATCGCCACAGATCCCCCCGCATCGACCAGGTAGCGGTCGTCTGACACGCGATCGCAGAGCGCACGCAGCTGATCCTCCGCGGCCGCAAGATGCCCCCGATCCCGCGCGGTCAGCACCACACGGGCCCCCTCACGTGCGAGGACCATCCCCGCGATCGCGAGGGTCGTCGACTTCCCGCGTCCCCGTCGAGCTTCGACGACGGCGACCGAGCGCGCTGGCAGCTGACAGAGGCGGTCGACAGCGCGCCGCTGGTCTGCTGTCCGCACCAGTCGGGTGACCGCAGGGGTGACCGTCGAGACGCCAACGTGCGGGGGCGGCACCGGGGATGTGTCTGCCGCAGACGAGGCCACGGGGTGCACCGTCTGTGCGGGGTCGTCGAGGTCGATGACCCCGATTCCCGGATGCTCGGTGGCGGTGCGGACCAGCCGGGCGAGAAAGCGCGTGCCGACGTCAGCCAGGGTCCACGGAGGCACCGCCATCGAGGTTGCCAGGCGCCCCCGAGGTGTCTCCATCGCATCGCGGGGGCCGACCCAGACCAGACAGAGACCACCCCCATCGACGGTCCCGACGGCCTGGCCCAGCACATCGGGATCGATCCCATCGGTGCCATCGTACGCCACGCCGGCGTAGCTCTGCCCGAGTCTGGTGTCCATCTCCCCCGGTGCAACGGTCGTGCCCACACCGGTGGGTGCAGCACTGATGAGACAGCGGGTCTCGGCACCGATACCGACCGCATCGAACAGCGCCTGTGTGTAGCTGGTGGCATCCGCCCGCGCGCCGAGGACGACCAGACCGGTCCGGTGGTCGCGGGCAGCCAATGCGTCGATCGCGGCACAGAGCTGCTCGCTGGGATGCACACCCCCAGTGGGGTGACGAGGGCACATGAGTCGCGCGGCGCACGCAGGGCGGTTTGAAAGCGTTTTTATCCCGTCCGTAGGTAGCGAAGCCAACACCTGCGCCGAGACAATGAATCCGCTGCCCACCGACGGAGGGCGGACCGGTCGAGCTCGCAGGTACCACAGGATACACCCATGTCAGTCTACGTAGAATTCGACGTACCGGCGGACCTCGCCGACGACGCCCTCGAGGCGTTGGAGGTGGCGCGGGACACCGGCACCGTAAAGAAGGGGACTAATGAGACGACCAAGGCCGTCGAGCGGGGCACCGCGGCTCTGGTGTACATTGCCGAGGACGTCTCACCAGAGGAGATCGTGATGCATCTGCCCGAGCTGTCCGACGAGAAGGGCATCCCGTACCTGTACGTGGCCACCCAGGATGATGTAGGCCACGCAGCTGGGCTGGAGGTCGGCTCTGCGGCGGCTGCGATCGAGGACCCCGGCGATGCAGAGGAGACCGTCGAGAGCATCGTCGAGAAGCTGGCGGACCTCCGATAAACCGATGAGCGTCGACGAGGGCACCGGCGATTCGACCTCTGCGGAGGTCATCGAGATCGTGGGAAAGACTGGGATGCACGGGGAGGCGATGCAGGTGCGCTGCCGCATCCAGGAGGGCGAGAGTCAGGGGCAGGTGATCACCCGGAACGTACTCGGTCCGGTGCGGATGGGTGACGTGCTGCAGCTGCGAGAGACCCAGCGGGATGCCGACGCCATCGGAGGCCGCTGAGCGATGGTGGAGCACCGACGTTGTGACTATACGGGTGCGACCATCGAACCGGGGACGGGGACGATGCTCGTACTGACCGATGGGACAGTCATGCACTTCGTGGACTCGAAGGCCGAAAAGAACTGGCTGCTGGGCCGAGAGGCACGTGACCTCGAGTGGACCGAGGCCGGTGGCCGCCGGGACACCGAGTGATGGATGAATCGACCTTCGTCATGGTCAAGCCAGATGGGGTCCAGCGCGGGCTGATCGGGCCGATTCTGAGCCGCTTCGAGCGCCGCGGATTCAAGTTGACGGCTGCAGAGCTCCGGCAGCTCGATCGCTCGTTGGCGGAGGCACACTACGCGGAGCACACGGAGAAACCCTTCTTCGACGACCTCATCGAGTTCATCACGGCGGGTCCAGTTTTCACGATGGTCTGGGCAGGCCCTGACGTGACGCATCAGGTGCGGCGTATGGTGGGCGCGACCGATCCGGCGGAGGCCGCACCGGGGACGATCCGCGGGGACTACGGCGTGGATTTGGGGCGCAATGTGATCCACGCATCCGATCATGAAGATCCCGGTGCGAACGAACGTGAGATCGACCTCTTCTTTGGAGATCGCCCCCCACTCTCTTACACCCGGATCGATGAGCCGTGGCTCATCGAGTGACGGCTAGAGCTCGCCGCTGTCCAATCGAGCCTCCACGATGCGTGCGGCGGTGACCATGTTCTGCATCTTCTCGCGGGCGACTGGTCGTGGCAATAGCTTCAAGCCACAGTCCGGAGAGACCGTCAGACGGTCGGGGTCGACGATCTGGAGACCGTGGGTGATGTTCTCCACGATCTGATCGACGGACTCGACGGTCGTGTCATGGACATCGACGACACCCAGTGCGAGGTCGGGAGCGAACGCACCGTCGTCGAACACCTCAAGCTGCGTGTATCCATCGTTGCACAGCTCGATGTCGAACTCATCAATCGGGTACTCATTGATCTCGGGGTAGATGCGCGAGTAGTCTCCGTAGCAGACGTGCAGGCCTACCCGCACATCCGCCGGGATGCCATCGACGATCCGCTCGAGCGCACCCCCGACGACCGCGTGATCATCGGGTGTCGTCGCGAGCGCGGGCTCATCGATCTGCACGTACCGCGCACCCGCATCGACAAGAGCGGTCACCTCGGCGTTGACGAGGTCGGCCAGATCGTACGTCAGGGAGGCGATGTCCTCGTAGGCCTCGTTGAACGACCAACTCGCCAAGGTGTACGGTCCCGTGATCGGGACCTTGACCGGACGGTCGGCGACCTCGGCGGTGAAGCGGAACTCATCGACGAGCCACGGCTCCTCGTACCGGACAGTCTCGGTCACCGATGGCTTGTCGAAGTAGTTGTGTCCCCACACCTTCACGGGGCCGTTGAACTCGTACCCCCCGATGCGCTCGGCGAAGTATTCGACCATCTCCTCACGCCGCATCTCACCATCGACAACCGTGTCGAGTCCGCATCGTGCATGCTCCTCGGTGATGAGGCGGGCGGCATCATCGTACGCCTCCGCGAGTGCGGCATCATCGACCCCGTAGGCTGGGTCATCCTGATGATCACGGATGCGGTTCAGCCACGTGGGCTTCGGGTAGCTCCCCACCACTGTCGTCAGAATAAAGTGATCGTGCGGATGGTCCGCTGGGCGGAACTGGGCGCGATTGTCGACGCTTCTGGCCATCACACGACCTCCTCGGGAACGCGGGCGGCCGCCTCCGCGAGCGCCGCCAGCTTCTGCTGATGCTTGCTCACGGGGAGGTAGAAGGGTTCGGTGTTCGTCGATAGGTACAGCCGGTCGGGGTCAGCGGTGGGCAGTTGCTCGAAGAACCACCCCACCCGCTCGACGACCGTCGTCGCCGACTCGACGTCCGTGTTTTGTCCGTCGGTCACCCCGAGTGCAACCACATCGGCGAGGCCGTACTCCCCTGCGTTGTACACCGTCTGTGCCCGGTCCTCGGTGACGATGTCCACACCGAGACCCGCCACCGAGGCATCGACCACGTAGACGTGCGTCTGCTCGGTGAGCGCACCGAAGTATGTGTGGACGACGGTCTCCGCATCGGTCGCCGCACTGATCGTGCTGTACAGCTCCGCGAGCTCGGCGAGGAGGTCCTCATCAGGGGGCGCGGTCACGAGCGATGGCTCGAGGAGATACAGGGTCTCGACGTCGGGTGCGCGCTCGAGCTCACCGGCGAGCAGCCCAGCCAGCAGATGGTGGAACTCGACGACATCCTCGACACAGGCGTCGGTCGAGAGGTCCGCGAGGGTCACGGGGCCCGGCAGTACCGCCTGCAACGGCATGGATGGTGCCAGCTGCGCAGCACGGTCGAGATCCGCCCCGATATCACCGGTCGGTTTTGGCTCTTCGGTGACGGTCGGATGCCGATAGAAATTGTTGTTATCGTAGTAACGCACGATACCACCGGTCTCGACGGCAGGGTTGATTGTCAGCGGATGCGCCAGCATGTCGTCCCAGCGGAGCTGACCCTCGACGATGCGGTCCATGCCGGCATCCCGCTGGTCATCGATGACCTCACCCCGGGCCTGTTCGTACGTCTCGAGCACCTCAGGAGGCTCAGAGCCGTCGATCAGGTCGTGCTTCTGGTGCCCCTTGAGCCGCCCCAGGCGGGTCTTCGCCCAATCCGGGAGCGGGAACACGCCGGGGGTCGTCGCGATGGTCTCCGTCATCACCGGGGGTCATCCATGCCCCTGTATAATATTGTTGATACCGCGCGATTACCCTCAGTCATATACCCGCAGCACATCGGCGTACAGCGCCTCCCCGCCGACATGCCGGATGTGTCGCTGGCGCCACTCGAGGGGGCTCCGCGCCACCAGCTGCGCCCACCGTGTCTGGTCCGTCTGCTCGCTCGTGATGATGACCGCGTGACCACCCGACCGCAGGATGCGCGGGGTGTCCGCCAGCACCGGTTCGACCATGCTGAGGCCATCGGGACCCGCATCGAGTGCACCGGCGATCGGATCGTCTGGGGCGGGGTCACCGGCGGGCAGGTAGGGCGGATTACACAGCAGGGTGTCGATGGTATCACCGCCGACGGTGGATGTGCGATCCGCACGTGCGATCCCCGCTAGAGGCGGCATCGCTCCCATGCGTTCGGCCGCTGCGGTGCAGGCGTCCGAAATCCGGTCAATGCCCACCGCGGTGGTGACGGCTGGGGCCCGTCGGACGAGCCGTTCGAGGACCCATCCGCTACCGACCCCTACCTCGCAGCACACCCCCCGCGCGACCGGGATGGTCGCCTCGAGCAGCAGCGCCGAATCCGCCCCCGGGGGATAGACGCTGAGCGACATGCCCCGCCGCTGTGCCAGCCGGCGGCGAGGGCCATCGTCACCCATCCGTCTCGATCGACACGATCGACGCCGTCAGCGCGGCGAACTCCGCCGGAGCGAGCGTCGCCGGCCGGCGCCGCAGCAGCGCATCATCGAGCGCATCGACCACCTTTTCGATCGCCGAGATCCCGGAGAGATGTGTCGTGTTGCGCAGCGCGTTCCGGAGTGTCTTGCGGCGTTGGGTGAACACGGCCCGCACCACATCCGCAAACCGGTCGGGGTCTGCCACCGGGTAGGGAGCAGGCCGTGGTGTGATGGTGATCACTGCACTCGCGACCGCAGGGGGTGGGGTGAATGCCGAGGGGGGCACCACCTCGGCAATCGCAATCTCCGCGTAGTATCCCGCGGTCACCGTCAGGCGACCGTACGCGGAGGTCCCCACCTCTGCACAGAGGCGGTCTGCCACCTCGCGTTGGACCATCACCACCCCCGGCAGGCCGTGTCGCAGCAACCGGAACAGCAGCGGTGAGGTCGCACTGTACGGGAGGTTCGCGATGCAACAGTCGGCGGCGGGCCAGTCGACGGTGACGGCGTCGCCCCCGACCAGGGTGAGGCGGTCCGCTGCGATCGCTGCATCGAACTCGTCTTGGAGGAACTGGATGAGCGTCTCATCATACTCGATGGCCGTGACGTGTCGCTCACTGCTGAGGAGGCGGTCGGTCAGTGCACCCGTCCCCGGGCCGATCTCCAGGATATGCTCAGGCTGGTCTGCGGCCGTCAGATACCCTGGGATGCGATCGAGCACACGCGCGTCTGTCAGGAAATGCTGGTCGCGATCGGTGCGCGGACGGATCGCAGCCCGGCTGAGCAGGGCCTCCGGATCGCGCCCGCCGGGGCTGACGGAGGCAGTCACTCGCCCACGCCGACGAACAGACGGTACTTCACCGACTCATCCTCAAGCTCCTCGATGATGCGTTCTGCCACGATCTCACGGGGGCGATGTAGCCCATCGACACGCTCGGTGACCGCTTCGAACGTCTCGAACGGACCCCGCTTGCGCGCGTCCAAGATCGCATCACGCAGCTTCGTACCGATGCCCGGCAAGAGGTTGAGCTGATGCAGTCGGAGAGAGATCGGACCCGCCTCATTGTACACCGCGAGGAACCGGTCAGGATCCGCCTCGATGATCGCATCAATGGCGTAGTCCAGCTCGTTGCGCGCGGTGCTCGTCAGGTCGGTGATGCTGACCTCGCGGAACGCATCGATCTGATCGCGTTCTTCGGTCGGTGCCAGCACCAGCCGGTCACCGATGCTGACATCCGCCCCCTCGATGAACGTCGTCTCGTACAGCCGGAAGTCGGCCTCGCTGATCACCGTCCCCTCCAATGGGCGGTCTGAGGTGGTCTGTGGCGTCATGTCGATGACGATGGCATGGCGGGTCGGCACAGCCGCGTCATCGGACTCCGCGCTGTCGGGGTCTGACGCGCTCATGATGCTCAGATGGTAGGTGCAGGCGGCATATAAACGGTAGCCCGTCAGATGTGCTTCGCGATGGTGCCGAGCACCGCATCCAGCTCATCGCCATCGAGCTGGTACCGACGCTTTGCGAAGACAGACCGGAGCTCGTCCCGGCTCTGCGGGCGCAGATCGGCGATCTTGATGGCCGTTGACAGGTCGATCTCCTCATGGGATGTGAGGTCATCGACCAGCGCTCGGGACTCCTCGGGAGAGAGCTCACCGAAGCGGTTGACATGCTCGATCGCCCGCGCCAGCTCGTACCGCAGCTCGCGATCGGGGTCCGCTGCCCGCTCCTCCTCGACATCCGCGAGCAGCTCCTTGACCTCTGAGATGGTCTGATACTCCTGCTTGAGTGTCTCTTTGAAGATCGTCATCGCATCACGTCTGCTGAGCCCGCAGATGTGCGGGGAGAACGAACAGCGACTTCTGCTTGCCGCCATCGGTGATCTGCACCTCATAAGCTCGGCCCTGACGGCCGACAACCTCTCCGGTGTGGCCATTGAAGCGAGGGTGGAACCGCCCCTTCCGCGTCGAAGGGTCCAACCGGAGATGCACCTTCTGCCCCGGTGTGAACTCCTGAATCGCCCGCTGGGGTGGAGAGAAGCCGCGATCACGGGGGGCGTTCGACAGCTTCCGCCGCGTCCCCTGAAGTGGTCCGTTCGAGTTCGGCATATCCGTACAATACTGGTCCGCTGTATAAACCGTTTGTTCCGTCACAGGCGGGTCATTAACGCTTTAACACCAGCAAGGCGTTTTTCCAACATGCATCAGTCGCTCACCGGTCACCTGCGGACCGACGGTGGAGAGCATGATGGGCTGTCCCAGCGGGTCGAGCGGTTCGGCCTGGGCGTCGCATTGGTGCTACTGCTCGGCGCTGCGGGCGGTGTCGCCGCCGCATGGGCGCTATCGGATGTCGGCGCGGTGGCGATCATGATCGGACTGGGGATCGGGTTCATCCTCTCCCCGCTCGGTGGGCTGCTGATGCTGCGGCGATAGCTCAGATCCGACCGACGGTGTCGACGGACACCGATTCCACAGCCTCCACCGCAGCGAAGGCGGTCTCGACGGCTTCTGTCCCACCAGCGGCATCACCGACGATCACGGTCGGAACCAGCGCCACCAGGCCGAAGGCGACATCCTCGCGCTCGAAGCCCTTGACCTCCGCACCATCGGGGAGTGCCTCGGTGAGCTCCGTCTCCAGCGCGTCGAGGTCGACATCCGGGCTGGTGGGCATCAGCTTCAGCTTCGCGGCGACTTTCCCCATGGTCAGGGCCCCGTGAACTCACATTCGGGACACGCGTACAGGTTGCTCTGCTTTCGACAGGTCGCACAACGGGCGATCGCCGCATCGCACACCGGACAGGCGAACTGTGCCGCACTCATGCCGGCGATGTTCACGCCGCATGAGACACACACTACCGCCGTGTGGGTTGAGGTCTCGCTCATGCTCGAAGATGTCCAGGTGATGGCTTAATCACTGTCGATGTCCCCTCAGAGGCCCATCATCACGACGGGGCCGAACAGGACGCCCATCAGGTGCACCCGTCGGGTGTGCAACCGTGGGGGCAGCAACCCGAGGACCGCCGCAGCGACGAAGACACCGATGCCGACCACCCCGGCGAAGACCCCCGCCAGCCCCAGCAGGAACAACAGGACCCCGGTGATGATCGGACGCCGCGGGAGACGCCTGACCTGTTCGAGGTACCATTCGCCGACCCACAGCAGCACGAGGAGGGCACAACCGGCCGCCAGGACACACAGCAGCAACAATGTGAGGACCGAGGCGGGGGCGGCCCCCCCGCCCAGCTGTTCGAGGGCGATCGTGATCCCGCTGCGGGGCGAGCCGATGACCACGAGTGAGGCGAGGGCGAAGACGGCGGTTGATGTGTCCGCACCACTGGTGGCGATGATGTACCGACGGTCCGTCTCCGCACCGGGCGTGGTCGACCCACCCACACCACCGAGGGCGATGATCGATGCGACGCCGGCAGAGACACCCGGTAGGAACCCCACCATCGCGCCCCCGAGGGCACCGCTGGTCGCCGCGCGGACAGCGGCACCTGGCGAGATCTGCAGCGATCCATCCCGTTGCTGTGGGATCTGCCCGCCTGTGGCGAGCGCATCGATCAAAATCGGCGCCCCGAAGAGCCCAGAAAAGATGGGGCCAAGGATCGAGACCATGCCAGCAGGCAGGAGTCCGCCGCTCGTGGGCAACTCGAGGGTCAGCTGGCCGAATCCCACCGCGAGCAACATACAGCAGAGCCCCCCGATGCGGCCACGGGTGGTCTGCTCGGAGATGATGAGGATCGCCGCGATGAGCGCGATCAGCGCCGGAACGGCCCGGCGAAACAGCGTGTGGTGCTCCCCGATGAGCTGTGCGAGCGGGAGCGCCAGTGCGGCGGCGACGACGAGGGCGACCCCGCTGCCGATCGCCGACAGGCGGATAGCCTCCGGCCCCGCCCCCTGCAGCACCATCCGATGGCCCGGCAGCGCACCGACGACGGTCGCAGCCTCCGGGACACCGAGTACGAGCCCCGGGACGATTGACAAGTAGGTGTGTGTGATACCCGCGGCGAGGATCGCCGCTGCGATCACCACCGGTGGCTGGGCGACGGTGGCGGTCGCAGCGAGCAACAAGAAGCCGATCGTGTTCACGTGCAACCCTGGGATGAGCCCGGTGACCGTCCCGAGGAGGACCCCGCTGGCAGCGGCGATGAGCATCGCCAGGACGGTCGACATCGCCGTCGCTGGCGCGTTCTGCTATGTGAACCGCAAGATGGTGTGACCGCTCAGCCGAAGAGGGTCCCGAGGCCCTCACCGGAGGGCTCGTCATCCTCGTCCTCATCGGCCTCGGCGGCCTCCGCATCCGCATCGGCCGCCGCCTCGGTGTCGTCCTCGGTGGTCGAATCGGCAGGCGCTGCCGGCGCTGCCGCCGGTGCGACCGCCGCGGTCTCGACCGCCTCATCGATATCGACGTCCTCGAGGGCGGCAACGAGCGCCTTCACCCGTGACTCCTCGACCGCGGCGCCCGCCGCCTCCAGCACGGCGGTGACTGTGTCCTCAGAGATCTCTTCGCCCAGTTCGTTCAGTATGAGTGCTGTGTAGATGTATTCCATGTGTTTGTGTTATCCGAACATCGCGCCGAGGCCCTCCGCACCGGAGTCCCCGTCGTCGTCATCGTCGTCGTCATCGTCATCATCGGTCGATTCATCTGCTGCATCCGGTGTCGGGTCCTCTGGCTCCGCGGGAGGTGCCGGTGCGGTGAGATCCTCGGGGACCACCGCGGGGTCGTCGACCTGTATCGCCAGCGCACGGGAGCTCCCATCGGCGACAGCGAGCAGCTCCTCGATGAGCGCGGGGGCGGCGATCGCCGCTGCACGCCCCACCGCCCGTGCATCCGCCTCTGCAGCCGCCACCAGCCGGGGCGCCGTGCTGGGCGTCGCGATCGCCGCTTCCACCGACAGCCCCATCGCTCGCGCTGCGGCGGTCTGCAGGTCAGCACGGTACGCATCGATGTCGATCGCCAGCTCATCAGGTGCGAACAACACCCCCTCGGAGACGACTGCACGGAGGTCGAGCCCGACCTCCTTTGGCTCCATCCCGAGCTCGTTGAGCACGCTCGCCAGCTCCTCGGTGACGGTCTCGCCCGCCGTCGCGACCTGTGAGTCCTCGGTGACCCGGATCGACCCCTCCATGATCCGCGCAGCGGCACCGACCTGCTGCAGTTCACCGACGAACGGGCCGGGGTCCACACCAGTATCCCCCGCGGGAATCGTGATGTCCTTTGGGACCGTCTCTCCGGGACCGATCGGTGCTGGTGTCTTGGACCCCTCGAGCTGACGGTACAGACCGAAGGGGTTGTCATCGGTGCCGATCAGCGCGACCTGACCGTGCAGGTGCTCGATGAGCAGCTCTGCATCGCCACCAGCAGCAGCCAGTGCGCGCTCGACCAGGGAGTTGCGGCTCATGCGGACCGTGGCTCGGCCGTACAGCTCCGCCCGCATGCTCTGCAGCTGACGGCTGGGGATCCCTGATACCTCGACGATCCCGACCGATGGATACGCCTCGACGAACGCGGTGAGCTCGTCGACCTCCGCCTCCTTCCAGGCGGGGATCTGTTCGGTCTGCCGGACCGAGTCGGACTCGCTCATGCCTCCACCTCCACGGCCGGTCCCATCGTCGTCTTGACATAGATCGAATCGATGTTGAAGCGGCCACGCTCGAGCGCCGCATCGAGCCGCCGGATGATCACATCGATGTTGTCGGCGATCTCCTCAGCGGACATGTGCTCTGCGCCCACCCGCGTGTGGAAGGTGCGGCGGTCTCGCGAGCGCAGCTGGACGGTGTTCTTCATCCGATTGACCGTCTCGACGACATCATCATCCGGCTGCAGCGGCGTGGGCATCTTGCCGCGGGGGCCCAGCACCGTGCCGAGCAGCCGGCCGATGTCGGGCATGAGGCCGGCCTCTGCGACGAAGAAGTCCGCTCGGGTGGCGAGGTCTTTGGCCGCATCGGTGTCATCGCCGAGCTCGGCGAGCGCGTCCGCACCCATGACCTCATCGGCCACAGCTTCCGCTTGGAGTGCGGTCTCCCCCGAGGCGAAGACGATGATGGTGGTCTCCTGACCGGTGCCGGCCGGCAGCACCACGGCCTCATCGACACGCTTCGCGGGATCTTGCAGGTCTAAATCACGCAGGTTGACCGCGAGGTCGACCGTCTCACGGAACTGCCGTGGCGGGGCCGCCTCGAGTGCCTGCGTGACTGCATCAGTGATCGTGTTTGCCATATTCACCTCCGTAGTACGCCTGGGGCTCCTACGGGTCAGTGAAACAGGGAGTGCCTGTCTCATCCTCACCTGACGCACGATTCTGTTAAACCCGTCGAAGCGCGGTGGCAGGAGAATTAACTCGATTCTGAGTCTGAGTAGTATTATATGCGAGTCCCCGTTTGTGATGGTATGGACGTCACCGACCTCGGTCGGCAGCTCCAGTTCGTGCGGGGACCGCATCAACAGATCGATGACTACGAAGCCAGCCATTGGATGGCGGGTGCGTACCGGGACATCTTCGAACGTGTGCTCACCGAGGGCGACCGGCAGACCGTCTTCCAACTCGTCGATGCGATCGATGCGCAGCTGCGGTCCGATGTGATCCCCTCACACCGCCAGGTCGCGGAGATGGCCGAGGGGCTCCTCATGCCCGGTGCTGAGGCCGCGGCGGACTAGCCAGAACCCCCTTAGGTGCAGCGACCACACCTGAGCGCATGGCTCCGTCTGGGCAGGCAGACACGCAGGCGGTGCTCCGGGATGCAGGGCTGGACCCCGCCGCCCTGCAGGATGTCACACTCTTCGAGCGACTGCATCCCGCCATCCAGAACTGGTGGGTCCGCCAGTTCGGCGAAGCTGCGCAGCGGTCGGGTGGGTTGTTCACCGCACCTCAGCGATCGGCGATTCCCGCTGTTGCCGACGGGGCGAACGTGTTGGTGTGTGCGCCGACAGGTGCGGGCAAGACGCTCGCGGCATTCACGAGCATCCTCGATGAGCTCACACGGTCAGCGGCCGCTGGCGCACTCGAACCGGGTGTGGCTTGCGTGTACATCTCTCCGCTCCGGTCGCTCGCGAACGACATCGACCGCAACCTGCAGCGCCCGCTCGATGCCATCGGGGCCTGGGCCGATGCGGAGGGTGTGGATATCTCGATCCGACAGGCGATCCGGCATGGCGACACCGGGACCGCCGAGCGACGAGCGATGGTGGAGACACCACCACACATCCTCAACACCACGCCAGAGTCACTCGCGATCCTGCTGAACGCGCCTCGGTTCCGCGAGCACCTCCGGACGGTGCGATACGTGATCGTCGATGAGATCCATGCGGTCGCGGACAACAAGCGGGGGACCCACCTGAGCGTCTCCCTCGAGCGGCTGAGTGCGCTTGCCGATGGCGATCCCCTGCGGATCGGCTGCTCGGCGACGGTCGAGCCGATCGACCGGATCGGTGCGTTCCTCGGCGGCATCGCCGCATCGGGCGAGGCGCGAGAGGTGGAGATCGTCGACGCCCGCTTCACGCGGACGTTCGACCTCCAGCTGGTGACACCGGTCGCCGATCTGGTGACGACACCCCGTGTGCAGATCCAGGAGGCGGTGTACGATCGGCTGCACCAACTGATCGAGGCACACACGAACACGCTCGTCTTCACGAACACCCGCTCGGGCGCAGAGCGCATCCTCGCGGGGTTGCGAGAGCGCTTCCCCGACAGCTACACCGAAGCGACCTCAGGCTGTCACCATGGCAGCCTGGCACGACCGCAGCGGGAGGCCGTCGAGGCCGGGCTGAAGGCAGGCGACCTGCGTGTGGTGACGACCTCCACCTCACTGGAGCTGGGCATCGATATGCCCCACATCGACCTTGTCGTGCAGATCGGCTCGCCGAAGTCCGTCGCCGCACTGTTGCAGCGGGTCGGGCGGGCTGGGCATCACCTCGGTGCGGAGGTGGTCGGCCGGGTGCTGGTGACCGACCGCGACGAGCTGATCGAGTGCGCGGTGATGCTGCAGGCGGCCCTCGATGGCGAGGTGGATGCGATCGACATCCCCGAGGGGGGCCACGATGTCGCCACACAGCACGTCTACGGGATGGCGATCGCCGCGGTGCGCCCCGTCGCGGAGGCACGGGCGATCCTTCGGCGGGCGTACCCGTACCGACACTTCACCACGACGGACTGGGAGACGCTCGAGCGCTACCTCCGTGCAGCATATCCGGGGTTGGATGAGCGGCACGTGTACCCGAAGATCTGGTGTGACACGAACGGGCCGCCCGCCGACGACCACTACCGCCCGCGGTTCGAGGAGGGTGAGCGCCTCATGGGCAAGCGGGGGCGGCTCGCGCGGATGATCTACATGACGAACATCGGGACGATCCCCGACAGCTTCAGCTGTCAGGTGTACCTGCGCGATGGGTCGACCTGGGTGGGGTCGCTGGATGAGGGGTACCTCGACACGATGGACCCGGGTGATGTGTTCCAGCTGGGTGGTGGCCGCTACACGTACCGCTACCGACGCGGATCGAAGGTGTACGTCGATCCGAGCAGTGCACGACCGACGATCCCCTCCTGGTACAGCGAACGACTCCCGTTGTCGGCGGACACAGCGGATGCGGTCGCGGCGTTCACCACGACGATCATGGGAGAGTTCGAGCGGGGTGGTGTCGCTGCGGCCCGTGAGTGGCTCCGGTCGTACCCCATCGACGAAGACGCGGTCCGGGCCATCACAGGCATGCTCGACCTGCAGCGGCAGTTCCTCGGGGCGGATGCAGCGGCGACGACCCACCGCATCATCATCGAAGAGGAGACCGATGAGGCGGCGTACCGCCGGCGGTTCTACGTGCACGCACCCTTCGGTCGTCGTGTCAACGATGGGCTCTCACGGATCGTGGCACACCACTGTGCGGACCGCTATGACACGAACGTGAGCGTGGCGGTCGCCGACCTCGGGTTCACCGTCGAGATGCCGCTGAACCGGCATGTCGACCTTGTCGCGGTGCTGGAGGACCTGGCCGCAGCAGACGTGCGTGCGGCGCTGGTCGACGCGCTCGAGGGGACGGATCTGCTCGCGAAGTACTTCCGCATCAACGCGGCGCGATCGCTCATGATCCTCAGGCGGTACAAGGGCACCGAACGGTCAGCGGCCCAGCAGCAGGTCTCCGCAGAGATGCTCCTGTCGTTCGCCAGCTCCCTCGAGGACTTCGCGGTGATCAAGGAGACGTATCGGGAGGTGCTCGATGACCGCCTCGCCACCCCACGGACAGAGGCGGTGCTGGCGTCGATCGCGAGCGGGGCCCGGTCGGTCGTACACCACCGGGTGTCGTCGCCATCGCCCATGGCGTTCGGGCTCGCGACCCTGTCCTCGAGTGATGTCATCCTGGCAGAGGACCGGGCGGCAGTGCTCGCGGAGTTCCATGCGCGCGTGGTCGCGGCCGTCGAGGCCGATCAGTGATCCGCCCAGCGCAGCATGCGCGCATAGAAGGGATCCTGGCGCATGGTCGCGCGCGAGCCAACCAGCACGAGTGCCCGCCGAGCCCGCGTCAGCGCGACGTTCATGCGCCGGTGGTCGGCGAACAGTGGCTCGGTGAGGTCACCCGTCGCCGTCAGTGAGATGATGATGACATCGCGGGCGGACCCCTGGAAGCGGTCGACCGTGTCGACGGTGACGTCGGTCACGCCGGCGATCTCCTCGACCTGTGCGCGGTATGGGGCGATCACCCCGATCGCCTCGGGCGCGACCCCCACGGCGCGGTACTGCTCGACCAGCGCGGCGACAGCCGCCGCCTCCGTGGGGTTCCGGTTGCCCGTCTGGGTGCCGCCGGGGTCGACCACCCGCACCCGCCGCCGCAGCGCGGGATCGACATGTGCATCCGCTTCGAACAGCTCGGTGGGCGCCTGTGCGGCGATCTCGCCCGAGGCTGGTCGCAGCTGGCCATCATAGAACTCCTCGGAGGCGAACGCCTGGATCCGCTGGGCCATGCGGTACTGCCCGGTGAGCATCTGCCCGGCCGCGGGGTACTGCTCGATGAGCCGCTCGAACAACGATGTGCGCAGAGGCGTATCCGCCCGCACCACCGGCGGCAGCTGTCGATGGTCGCCGACGAGGATGAACCGCTGCCCGTGGACGATCGCCGCGAGCGCGTGGGGTTCCGTCAGTTGGGAGGCCTCATCGATCACGACGGTGTCGACCCGTTGGGTCTGCAGCAGCCGTGATGCCGCGGAGGCCGTCGTCGCCGCGATGACGGTCGCTTCACGGAGACGCTGTGCCTCCGCGGGACCGCCCTCAGGGTCGATGTACAGGTCTGCGACCTCCTCACCCACCCCATATGGTGACCCCACCCGCGCGATGTCCTCGACCCCGACGTCCCGTACCGCAGAGACCGCCGTATCGACCGCGCGGTTGGTGAGTGCACTGATCAGGACGGTGTCGCCACGGTCGACGAGCGCCGCGACGATACGGGCGAGTGTGTACGTCTTCCCGGTGCCGGGGGGGCCGTGAACGAACGCGCAGTCAGCTGCAGCGAGCGCCAGCCGGACCGCCGCATCCTGGTCAGGGTTCGAGGGGATGTACTCAGTCTCCGGCAGCGGCTCGAAGCGAGGGGAGACCTGTCCGGTCAGGACCGCCGCCAGATGGTCCGGCCCCCGGAGATAGAAGTCGTGGAGCGAACGGGTCATCCGATCGATGCTGGACTCCGTCGGCAACGCATCCAAGCGTCGCAGCTCGACAGGCTCGTCGGCACGCACGACGACCGATGGTCGGAGGGAGAGGATGCGGACGACCTCGGCGCCGTCGTGTCGGGGGTCGCCTGCACTCGCGAGGGCAAGATCGCCCGCACTCAGACGTGAGGTGGCCGATCCCGGGGCTGTCGCAGTGAGCTCCCAGCGGCCGTCTGGCCGGCGACGTCGGTCCGTGGGGGTCAGGCCCGTCAGCGCACGGTCGGCGTCGGCCCCGCCGTCCCGCCAGAGTGCATCGATGCGCGCGTGCACGGCGGCTCGCTCGGCCTCGATCGCCGCTGTCAGACGCTCGAGATGCGAGAGGACGGCAGCGGGCAGCGGCTCACCGATCCGCCCGGCCTTCGAGCGCTCATCGAGCCGTGCGGCGATCACCATGCAGTGTTCCCGCTCGAAGCACCGCTCGCAGGGCAGCTGCCCCTCAAACCCAGACGGGGCCTGGGCGGCCAGCCGCGCGGCGACGAGGGCATTGCGCAGCTGGATCACGTACTCGCGCAGATGGCGCGTCAGCGAGAAGTCCTTCGCCGCCGCCTGCACCCCCATGGCATCATCGTCCGCCACGACCGCATTCTTCGAGTACAGCACGGTGGCGGTGTCGGGATACAGCCCCTGCTCGGAGAGCATGAGCGCATAGGCGGTTGCCTGCAGCTTGTCCCTCATCCGGGGCTCCCGGGCGGTATTGCGACCGGTCTTCAGCTCCACGGGTGCCCCATCACGGATCGCATCAGCCCGTCCCCGGAGCCCGTAGCGTGGCGATGTCAACGTCACCTCCGAGCGCCAGCTGTCGTCACCGTCGATTCGCTGTTGTTGCAGCCACTGCTTGATACCACGGGTGTGGGCCGTGACCTCCGCATGCACCTCTTCACGGGACTTCTCCAACATCGCCAGGTCAACTGATTGGGCGGTCACCTGTCGCTCGATCGCGGCTGCCGCAGGCTGACCGCGCAGTAGCTCACCGAACACCTCATGCACGATCGTGCCCAGCGTCATCGGGTAGCTCAGGCCGGACTGCTGGCGTGTGTCGAGATGGTGCAGTCGGGGGCAGTCCGCCCATCGGCGGATCGCAGAGACGGGGACGTAGTATGTGGGTTCGAGCACGGCGTACCCGCCGGCGTCGACCGTCATGCCCTCAGTGGTCTCTGCCCCCTCGAGGCCCAGCTCCATACCAGGGCGGAGTTCCGTGAGAAGCTCGCGCCACGGGCCACCGATGTGAGCTGCGGCCTGCCCGCCACCGTTGGCGACCGCAAGCTCCAGGTGGCCAGCCTCCCGGTCGACCGACTCGACCTCACCGCGGATGTACACATCGGAATCCACCGCCGGCTCCCTCAAGAGTGCATGGATGTCGACCGACATCCTCTTTCTAGCGCCGCCGCATCATCATTCATGCGCGTGCGGAGTTGGGATGAGATCCTCGCGGAGATCGCTGACGAACGTGCCGAGCCGGATCGGTGGCGGGCGGCCGCGGGCCCCCGGGCGGGGGGCCTCGGCGAGGACCTGTTCATCGGCCACCCACAGGTTGGGGTGTACCAGCTCAAGACGTATGCGAAATCACCGGTGGAGCTGCGGGGGGTCGGCCAGCAGGTGGCCAGGCGCATCGATGATGGCATCGACCCACTTCTGCCACATCGTGAGCGGGAGGACCATGATGGACACTTCGGTGTCCGGACACCCCCCGCGGATGCGGCGCAGGCCAACTCGATGGCCAAGCAGGTCGAGGAGACGCTGCGCACCCACAGCATCGCACCGACGGAGCCGGAGGACCTCTTCGAGGACATGATGGCGGCGCTGGAGTCGCCAGCGTACGGTCCGATGCGCTACCGCCGGTCCGACCGGTCGCAGACGTTGGACGCGCTGAGCGAGGAGTTCCCGGACGCTGACTCGCTGCTCAACACCGAGCTGGATGAGCTGATCGATGCCGATGGGGTGAATCACGGTGTGTACTGACCGGGTGCGGTGAGCGGCCGGTGGTGGGACCGTCGATCTCACCGGCAGCGTACGATCGGGCGATGCTGCGGGCGTACGCGGTGATCGTCCTCGGCGTGGCAGGCTCGGGAGGCTTGATGGCAGCCTACGCTGGTGGGGGGATCACCGCGGTCGGTGGGGCGAGCGTCGCAGGAGCGACCGTCGGTGGGCTGTTGATCTGGACGCTGCGGGGCTACTGGCGACGGATGCCGGGCAGGCGGGCACGCCGACGTTAGCGGTCCATCCGCGCGACCCACCGGTCTGGTGCAGACAGCTCCGCTCCGGTCGGTAACGCGGAGGGACCATCGAACACACGTGTGGGGCGCACCGGGCTGTCCGCGACCCTGAGGAAGAAGGCACGGCCGGTCACGTACTGCGCCAGCTTCCGGTCGAGGCCCACCACCGCACCCACCAGTCGGGTCAGCGGGTCTGGTGCGCGACGGCGCTGGTCGACCGCCGTGCGGAGTGTGGAGACGTCCACATCCAACAGCGCATCCATCTGCCACTCCGCATACCCCTCGATGACGGTCATCATCTGTTGGAGCCGCCTCAGTGCAGCTTCGTCGACCCTGCCGTCCACAGCTGCACGCAGCACCGCCCTGAGAGTGTCCTCCTGTCTGTCGATCAG
>Ga0209937_1000088_pt1 | contig 29963 bp, 28 predicted proteins | sample SalPon1_B_H2O_MG_FD_185699 | JGI IMG/M metagenome (GOLD analysis project Ga0209937, IMG submission 185699) | Salt pond water microbial communities from South San Francisco under conditions of wetland restoration - Salt Pond MetaG R1_B_H2O_MG... | ecosystem: Environmental > Aquatic > Non-marine... | reverse complement strand
CCGTTCGTTCAGTTGGGCAAGAAGGTGTTCTTCAAAAAAGAAACCCTTGTCGAGTACGTCAATGACCAGATGCGTGTATACGAATAAGGAGACCAGAGATGGCTAACGAGATTGGACTTTTCGAGGGTGCAGCCAATGTGCCCGCTCATTTGCAAACCGGCGAACTGTCGGATACCGCTAAGGCGTTAGGTGCGGGCGGTGGTGGTCTGAAGTGGATCAGCATCAAAGGCAGTGTCTTCCGCATGATGGTGGGCAATCAGGAGGTTGCTACAAACGAAGACCGCTCAATGAAGATGGTCATTGTCGCATCGGCACCGGGGTATGCACGGACGTACTACGCAGACTCTTACAAAGAGGGCGTCAAAGCAGTGCCTGCCTGCTGGTCTGACGATGGCAACGCACCTTCGCCCAATGTGCCGGAACCTCAAAGCAGTCTGTGTGCAAGCTGCCCGCAGAACGTCAAGGGCTCGGGTGCCAGCGGTGGTCGCGCATGTCGCTACTCTGCTCGTCTCGCCGTTGTCCTCGAAGGTGACATGGGTGGTGACATCTACGGGTTGAATATCCCGGCCACATCAATCTTCGGCGACGTTGACAGTGAGCAGTACCTGTCGCTTCAGGAGTACGTCAAAAAGCTTGCTGGGTTTGGCTATGACGTGGTCAAGGTCGTCACTGAGATGAAGTTCGACACCAAATCTCCAGTGCCTAAGCTGATGTTCCGCGCTGTGCGTCCGCTCGACGAGAACGAGTGGGAAGTGATCAAAGAGCGCAGTCAGCATCAGGACGCCAAGACGCACACTGGTGAGCGTAAGTTCGAGCGCAACGAGGACGAGCAAGACGAGCAGCCTCAGCCTGCGGCGAAGCCAAAGGCAACCAAGAAGGCCGCTAAGCCTGCCCCAGCTGATGACGCGGAAGAAGAGGTCGAGGAGCCCAAAAAGGTCTCCAAGAAAAAGGAGCCAGAGCCCCAGACCGATGACATCGCAGACATTCTTGATGAGTGGGGCGACGAGGAAGACTGATGTTGTACGGCGAAATGGCGTACAAAGATTTGGTGCTGCTTCTCCAAGAAGCGCTACGTCACAACCAAGGTGACATTGTGGAGATTGATCGGGATTTAGCAGAGCAGCTTGTCTCATCAATGCAAACATTGGTAGCTTTGCACGACGTGGCGGCGAAAACGGATAATCGTTCGAGCCAGCACCACAATCAGTTGGATTTGTTTTAGTTGCCAAACAGGGGGCAGCGTTGCTGCCCCCTTTACAACAACGCCGGAAGCATCGAATGAGAGCACTACAAGATTTTCTCGATGCTGTCCTACCTGACGCGGGAATCTATTGCGTTGTTGGCATCCATACTAACGGCAAGGTCGGGCAACAGTTCGTCGAAACCAAAGACGACGTTGTGGAGAGAGCCGGAGACCTCGTTGAGCAGGAAGTCAACGCGTACTTTGCAGTAGCATCGTTCAGAGAAGACAGCACAAGAACACAAGACAATACACTTCAGATGAAATCGTTCTGGCTCGATCTCGATTGCGGGCCGGGCAAGGAGTATGCCTCACAAGATGAAGCTGTCACTGCACTGTCAGGTTTTTTAGCGCAGGCCAATCTGCCTAACCCCCTGCTGGTCAACTCTGGTAACGGAGTGCATGTTTACTGGCCACTTCACGAAAGCATAGGCAGTGAAGAGTGGCTGCGCATCGCAGGCAAGCTGAAGGCCGCATGCCGTCTCCTCGGGCTAGAGGCGGACCCTGCAGTCACAGCGGACTCTGCACGCATACTGCGCGTGCCGACGACACTCAACTTCAAAGACCCGGAGAACCCCAAGACGGTTCATGTGATGGGTGATGAGTATGAGGTTACAACTGCGCAGGACATTGACCAGAGTCTAGACGCACTGGACCTCCCTCACGAGGAGCCGCTGTCAAAGCGTGAGCATGGCGAGCTCAGTGCGACGGCCAAGGCATTGATCGGTGCTCGCACTTCAAAGTTCAAAAAGATCGTACGTCGCAGCGTAAAAGACACCGGCTGTAACGCGATCAAACACATTGTGAGGAATCAGGATGGGCTGGAGGAGCCGCTATGGCGTGCCGGTCTATCCATTGCGTGGGCGTGCGAGGACGCGGATGAAGCCATCCACCTCATGTCCAAGAAACATTCTGACTACAGCGCGCAGGCAACGCTGGAGAAAGCCAAGCAGACAAAAGGCCCGTACACCTGCGAGACCATCGGCGAGCTTATGCCGAGTCTGTGTGAGGGTTGTCCGCACAAAGGCAAGATCAGCAGCCCGATTCAGCTTGGCAGCGAAGTAAAGCGCGATGAGTCTGGCATGTTTTTGTTCAACGAAGAGCCTGATGCCGGTGAAGGCGAGCCAGAGCAGGAGCCAGAAAAACCGCAAAAAGATCAATCTGTTCAGGGCTTTCGCCCGCCTTTTCCATACTTTCGCGCTGAGGGTGGTGGCATCTATAGGCAAGAAGGGAGTGGCGATGAGGCACAGGAGATCAAGGTCTACGAGTACGACCTGTATCCGGTAAAACGTGTTTATGACCCGAATGATGGGGAGTCTATTGTATTCCGGCTGCATCTCCCCCAAGACGGAGTTAAAGAGTTCACCGTGCCACTCAAGCGTTTGATGGCGGGTGATCAGTTCAGAGAGATATTTGGCGGTGAAGGCGTGGCCGCCACGCAAGGGCAGATGAAAGAGATCATGAACTACACGATTAAGTTCACAAAAGAGTTGCAGAAGTTACAGCAGGCACATGAGGCGCAGTTGCAGTTTGGCTGGACGCTAGACCGTGACAAGTTCATTGTTGGCAACCGCGCGTATACTCGCGACGGTAGCTATGAGCATAACCCTGCATCCAGCACGACCGCTGATCTAATTAGACATTTCGAGCCACAGGGCGATCTGCGTGAATGGAAAGCTGCGTTCAATGTGTTTGCTCGTGAAGGCATGGAGTCGCTGCAGCTTACAGCTGGCGCAGGCTTTGCCGCACCATTGATGCCGTTTACTGGGTTGTCAGGCGCAACCATCAACCTGATAAGCAACGAATCAGGCACGGGTAAGTCCACAGCGGGCTACCTTGCCATGAGCATTTTTGGCGACCCCAAAGGCACATCGCTCATCGCTGAGGATACTCATCTAGCCAAAATGCACCGAATTGGAGTGATGAATAACCTTCCGGTCATGTCGGATGAGATGACCAACCTTGCTCCTGACCTGCTCTCTAACATGATCTACGCAGTGTCGCAGGGGCGTGCTCGGCATCGCATGGAGCGCGACGTTAACCGAGAGCGTAAAAACATCAGCTCATGGAAGACCATCCTGCTGACCAACTCCAATGCGTCAATGATGAGCAAGCTGGCTAAAGCGAAGGCACGGCCAGATGGCGAGATGATGCGCCTGCTTGAGATGCACGTCAGCCGGGTTTATGTCGAGGACGCAGACATTCTGTTCGACAAGATCAATGACCACTTTGGCATAGCTGGTGAGATATACATCCCGTGGGTGGTCAAAAACCGCGATGAGATTCCGAAGCTGTACGACAAGCAAAAGGAGATCATCTACAACAAGATCGGCAAGCGCATGGAAGAGCGGTTCTGGGTCAGCACCATGGCCGCCGACCTAGTGGGCCTGCGTATCGCGCAAAAGCTTGGCCTGCATGACTATGACCTTGTCCATCTTGAGCGTTGGGTGTGTGATTACATTGTCAGCCTGCGTGGTGAAGTGAAGTCGGAAGTTGTGCTGGCTGACGATCTTGTCGGTGAATTTTTGATGGACCACTCAAACGGTATCTTGGCTGTGGGCAATCGCATTAACCCTCGCAGCGGAGACAATATCTGGATGCCGTCGCGGTCGTCCAAGCTGGTGGCGCGGTTTGAGCTAGACGAAAATCGTATGTACATCGCAAAGAAATCTTTCCGCGAGTACTGCGTAGACAGGCAGTTTACTGAGTCAGAAGCGCTGAGGCAGGCGGCGGACGAACAGTCCAGCTTCCGTTACATCAAGACTGTCAAAAAGCGCATGATGGCTGGCACAGCGATAACCGCACCGGGTGTGGATGCGCATGTCTTTGAGTGCTCGCCAGAGGAGGCAGAGGCCCTGTTCGATGCGCTTGATAACCAGCGCTCGCAGCGAGAAGAAGAGGAGGACTAGGATGTGCTCCGGTGGGATTTCCATGCGGTGTTGGGTGGCATGCGGGTTGGAGACAGCTTCTTCATCCCCTGCCTTGCCTGTGAGAGTTACCGAAGCAGAATCCAGCGACTGGCTAAAGAGTACGGTATAGAAGTGCGCTGCAGGCAGAGAACTGAGAATTATATCAAGGGTTTACGAACATGGAGAATCAGGTAGAATTCCACTTACAGTGACGTTCGTTTCTCTCCTCCTCCCGACTCGTCACTGGTCTCTGAAGTGGGTTGCCCCCGGTCCGCCGGGGGCTCTTTTTATCCGTCGTATGCAAACCGCCGCATTCGCCTTATTTGCGCCGACAGTCTTGCTTGGAAGTCTCGCTCACGATCAATCCGCTCTCGTTTAACTTCAGGCGAAGCATTTGAGTTTTGTATTTGCTCAATGCGCTGGTTGCTTTTGTTGATTGTATTCTCGACTTGGTTGACTTGCGTGCGCAGCTGGAGCAACCGTCGATCGTCCTCCATCAGCTCCCGAGCACCCTCAAAGTCTCCTTGCTCGCGACGAAGATTTAGCGATGTGACCGCAGCGCGCACATCGTCACGCAAGTTGTAGAAGTCCTCCTTAAACCCAGTACCCTGCGTGCGCGTGAATAGCGCTCTGGCGATCGGGTAGTCAGCCAACTCACGTCGTGGCGGTTTGCGGTCATTCACAACTTCGAGCGGAATGTCAGTCATGGTAAGCGCTGAAGTGCCGAGCATCCCAAAGTATCCGCGCAGCAGGTGGTCTACTTTGAGTGGAGAGTACCCAAATGTTTGGCCGAGCATAATCGCAAGCTCTGATGTGCTTTCACGATACTGGTCTTCGACTTGTCGCATGCCCTCGCCCTGTCCAACGATTGGGCCGCCAGTGAAGAAGCTGTAGTTTGTTACCACTTCCAGCGTGGGTTTGACCACTTGGGGCGTTATATTTGGGCCCATCACTGCAGTTGTGAAAGCGTCGCGCAACTCTCGGGCTGTTTTCTCCGAGTCAATGTCATTGCGCATCATGTTTACAACAGCAGTCTCTGGCAACGCTTTGGCCATAAACCCAAGATCAGCAGGCATGGCTATTTTAAGGCCCGGCACACCGTCGCCTAGCGGGATAGTAAAGTAGCGCGAGCGAATGTAAGAAGGCTGATTCATATAGTCTTCGTCGTCAGCCATCATCAAACCATACAGCGAGCTCAGCATGGCAAGCCTAAGCACTGACCCGTAAAAGATACGAGCCGCTTGTGTGCGCTCTTCTTGGCTAAGACCACGCCCTGCCAGCGATTTCCCTAACACATTCATACCCTGCATATAGGCGTTTTGGAAAGGGATGATCTGACGGAGGATAGAGGCTACAGGGTGCACGCCACGACGATTAAAGTTGATGATCTCTGACGCACGCCAGAAAGACAGAACTGGATCATTGGTGTCTGCCAGCGTTTGATCAAACACAGCTTTTCGCTGAGCAAGGTCAGAAGCCTCGGCGTTACGCTCACCAAACCGAATTATCTTGCCGAACTTGCCAAGCTGATCGCCTGTAAACTCTTCTTCAACATCCTGCCGAGCCTGCTCAGGCATGTAGTCATACATACCCATAATGCCGTAGCGATTCAGGTTCTCATCACCAAATTCGCCACGCCGCAAGTCTTGCCGGATGCGCCACCAGTTACCCACCACACGAGAGGCACCGCGAGCGCCGTTTTTCAGGCCAGCAAAAGAGTAGGCTCGGAACGTATCTTGCTGCAGCTGGCTGATAATAAACTGAGGCGACAGCGTGACACCCTTACGTAGCCAGTCAGCAGGGCCAGAGAGCATTCGCAGGGCAGGGAGATTTAGGGACTCCGTACCTCGCCATGCAAATGAGTCGAGATGGTCTTTTAGTTTAAAGTATTTGAGCTTGCCATCTTCTCGGTACGACACAAGGTACTTGCGCTCAGACTTCGGCGCTTCTTCAGGAATACTGTATTCCTGCTCAATCTGACCCGCTTCGCGCATCCCGCGCACCATCTGCTTAGCCGCTTGGTTGCGCACAGCCGCTTGTGTCATCCAAATTGACAATTTGGCCATGTTATCGAGGACGTTATTGATGTCTTTCGCAGAGCCTTGCAGCTGTTTAAACGTGCCAGTTTGCATCAAGCCAGTGCTATGAATTTCGTACCCGCCCTCACCGGCGTCCTCGGAAGTCTCCAATATACGATTGAAAGGCACATAGTCGATGTTATTTTTAAAATCATCGGCCTTTTCTTTTGACAAAGCACCAGATTCAACCATCGAGTCCAACAAGTTGTTCTTAAACTTGGTGAACTTGTCAAAAGCACTTTCAAGCTCAGGGTAAGTGCTAAACAGCTCCATGCGCTTGCGGTTAGCCTCCATGCGCTCGTTGTAAAACTGCGCATCTTGGCCGGGGAAAAGATCAATAATCTTTTCTTCTATAGCCGCAGCCTGCTTGTTTTTGTTCCGCGATCTCAGCTGATCAGCTTGGCGTTGAAACTCTTTATTCGCTCTGTCGATCGCAAGTTCACGGCGAGCCATAAAGGCAGCGTGCGCTCTGTCGCGAGCAGCGTCCATACCAATCTTTTCACCGAGTTTATGCACATCGTGAAAAGCGTCATTCAGCGATGGGTTGCCTTCTTCACGTTCAGCAGTCCAAAGATTGATTCGCTCGTTCCACTTCAACGTGCCAGCACGAAGCACCATGTGGGCCAGCCCTTCAGAACGCAGTGCCTGCACATACGAGACCATCGGGTTAATTTGGCCGTCTGTGTTACGCAAAGCGTTGTTGTACTGACTCATGATCTTGTCTTCGGCTGTTGCCGCTGCGTCCACAAAGTGCACCCGGAATGAGTCAAAGAGCCGACGGGGACCACGAAGCGCCTCAACAACTTGCCTGACGCGGTTCTGTTTTGCAGTAGCAGGCGGTGCTACTTCAGCGACCTCGGCATCAAAACCATCGCCAATCGCTGGCGCAGGGTCGCCGATTGAGAAAGCAGGCAAATCAAGGTAAGCGTCATCATCAGGAGCACTAAGCGGGTCTTCTTTGGTGCGGTCCAAGACTTCAATGCTACCGTCTGCAACACCTTGCAGGTGTCGCCCAGCCTCTTGCAGATCAAACCCGCGATAACCTTTGTCCCAAGCACGCTGCATGGTGTGTGCCGCCATCATCGGAGGACGAAGAAAAACTCGATCCGACCGAAGCGCGTTCTTACCTTCTTGAGCGTGCAAGGCAGCCTCGTAGACAAGCTGGTCGATAAGGTTATCTGATGGGTTGATAAACCCAAGCTTGGTCAAAGCGTTGCGAACGCGGCGAACAATGTTATTCCAGACACGACGTACTCCACTGTCGCTAAGGTAAGAAGTTTTACCTTCAGCAATATGGGCAATAATTTCGCGCGCTTCTTGTTGCTCGTTTAGCTGATATTCGCCTTGGTGGTTTGTGTACTCCCGGCGGATGTTTTCCATAATCCGCTGCATTCGCGGGTTCGTGTCTTTGATGCGGTTAATCTGGTTAATCAGGTTGTTGAAGCCTGACCGACCAAGCAGACTTTCCATGCCACCGTGCCCAACAAGCTCATGGGCCAGCACAGTCTGGGCATCGAAAACTGAGGTTGCGTCGGCAATGATGTACATCTTGCCGTTCTGGTACAGCCCTCGCACATTGTTAGGAACGTCCAGTTCACCCGGCAGATCAGTTACAGACTGAACAATCTCTACTTCAAACACGTCCTTGACGTTTTTGGTAATTGGGTCGAGCTCTTTCTTAAGCTCACGAACAGTCGACAGCTGTTTATCTTGATATGGTGCACGGCTGAACAAAACATCGGTGTCGTCATCAACCGGGCCGATCTCTTGGTCAACTTCTGCGTCGATCTCTTCTTCAGTGGCAGCGCGCGTGACACCAGCAGCCTGCCTGATGGGCCGCACCTGACGGTCCATGTTGAGCGCCACGCTTGTATTGGCAGTGAAGTACTCGTAGTCACGCACCTCGTTGTAGACGTGCATGATGGCTTTGGCCCGAGCCTGCTCACCCTGCTGGATTTTCTGCTTGAAATCTTCGAGTTGCTCGTCGCTAAGCACACCGTCTTGGTTGGCTTGATCAAGCAGAGCGTTGGTGTTTTCTTCAGTCGGCGCATTAAAGGCACGCTGCAGCGGCGCGGCAATCGCGGGCAACTCTTCGTCTAATGCAACGTCGACATCTTCATCTCTAGCTGTGTCTCGACCAACAGGTGCGCTATCGCGGCCCACTCTTCCGGCCTCACGTCGCTCAGTTCGCTCGGCGGGTTCGGGCTCTGGCTCTCGATCCACATCCACGCTTGGCTCAGCTGCTCGCTCGTCAGCGGCAGGCTCCTGTTCGCCACGTACAGCACGACGGCTGGGTCGTTGCTCTCGTGTTTCTCTAACGGATTGCTGAACATCTTCAGCGGCTCGTTCAACATCTTGTGCAGCCTCCGTTGTGGTTTCAGCAGCTTGCGTGACTGTCTCTGCAGCTTCAAAAAGCTCAGCCTGCTGTGGCTCAGTAGCGGGTTCTGGCTGCGGCTCCGGCTCAGGAGCGGGCTCACGCTCTGCTTGAGCAAGCAAATCAGGTTGTGTTGGCTCAGTTTCGCCACGCGCTTCGCGCTCAAGACTACGCTGCTGAGCACGACGCTGGCTGGATAGGCCGGACTTCAGACGCCCCCACTGCTGACTACCAAGCTGAGCACGGGCTTCTTGCTCAACAGCCTGCGTTAATTCGGAGTCGTTAATCGCCTGCGCCTCGGTGTACTGCTGAACAAAGTCAGATGCAGCGACTTTTTGTTCCGGCTCAAGCTGCGGCGTCCTGTCGTCGACATATTGCATGTCGAGTTCAAAATCAGCAGCTTCTTGCTCAGCCATTTGATCAAGACCACGCTCGCGCATTTGAGCTTCTTCTTGGCGCTGACGCAGCTGGGTGCGAGCGACGTCTTTCCACTCTTCGGTAAGCGGGATACGGCCACGAGCCTGCTCACGCACTCGCTCAGCTTGACGGTCTACAAGTTGCTGGCGCAGTTCTGCACGACGCCGCTCCTGCTCCGCTTCAATGCGCGGCGCTTCTTCTGTCGCAATGCCTGACTCAATCGCTTCTGTAATATCAGGCTGGACACGTTGACGTTGGCGATCACGCCGTTGCGCACGTTCAAGACCAATGCGCTCACGCTCAGCCTGCACAGCTTCAACTTGCTGTTCAGTCGCCTGCAGCTCGCCACGCATGCGCTCGGAAAACGGCCCAACCCAGCTGCCGGAATAACGGTTTTCAACGTCTTGCAGCTGCTCTTCTGCCTGACGTCGCTGGTCGGGGTCGGTAATATCCAAGCCCTCGAAACGACGAGCGATCTTTTTAAAGTTGGCACGGACGCGGTCAGGACGGCGCGCCAGTGCAGGCAGGCCAAATTCTGCAAGTCGCTCTTCTGTAAGAGTAACGGGCTCTACAGGCGCAGGCAGCTCAAGTTCTTGCTGCGGGCCGCCAAAAGTTTCGCTTTCGGGGCGTACCGTTGGTGCTTCCACCTGCGCTTCAACTGAAGGCGCTGGCTCAACTTGAGGTGTTGGTTGATAAAAACCAAGTAAATCTGGCTGTTCGGCCTCAAATGTCTCGGCGGCTTCTTCAGCTGGACGAGGTTCAAGAATAAGGCGGTTCCGAAGCCGATCTCGTTCTTGTTGAAGCCCACGACGCACTTGCCGCTGTTCGTTGGCTGACAAAGTTCCGTAAGTTTGATCAAACTCTTCAAGCTCTTGCTCGACTGCAGCTAACTGCTGTCGTTCTGTACGGAAATCAAACCCGCGCTGGCCAGTCGGTGTGCGGGCGGGCTCAATCGGTGTAGCGGGTTGCAAGTCAAGCTCGCCTTGCCGCTCTGTTGTTTCTAAATCGGCAGTGGGTTCAAGCTCAAATTCGGGCTGAGGCGCAGGTTCGGGGGCAGGGGGGCCCTCGGCTTCAGGCTGAGCACCCGGCTCAAAACCCGGCAGAGGTTGCTGCTCCATCTCACCACGAGCACGGCGATCTGCCTCACGCATCTGTTCTTCTTGGCGTTGTGCCTCTTCAATTTGTGCTAGACGCTCCCGGTCACGCGCCGTGCGACGGGCTTCAACAGCTCCCGCTGGACCACCAAACACACCACCAACAAGAGACCCGATGCCAGCTTGCGTACCGACACCCGCAAGGGGGTCAATGTCAGCACCTGCTTCAATGGCGCTTAAATTTGAAAGGTACGCACCTACACCTTCTTCAATGCCTTCCTGTAGCGCTTCACCCCCGAAACCACTGGCTGCACCGCGCAAAGTAGATGCACCTCGGCCAGCCCTCCGTGCAGCGTCAAGTCCGCGCTCTGCAACATCAACGGCAGTGCGACCGACAACCGCTCGCTCAACAGCACCGGCGCCGGGGATGGCAAACGTAGTGGCAATGGTTGTGCCGCCCGCTTTTACAGCATCAGAACGCGCCGCTTCTAACGCTTGCTGTTTGGCTTCGGTATCGCTCGCACCTTCTGCAAGTGCTTGTTCATATACACGGTCGTAGGTCTCCATACCCACACTGGTGCCTTGGAGCGCACCAGCAGTACTAGCAGCACCGCCTAACCCCGCACGTTGCAGTGTTTTTTCGGTGGCATCTTTAACAAGTGCCTGTGCACCAGCGCGAGTAAGCTGCCCCACCCTGCTAATTGGAATAAGCTGAGGTAGTGTCTCGGCACTCAGCTGCGCTAAAAGACTGGGATTACGTAGATACTCAGAAACAGCTGCCGTAGCTTCAGGCAGAAAACCCTCACCTTCAACTTCAGCCAGTCTTTGTTGTGCGAGTTGCTGTCGCGCTTCTAGTTGGGGGGTCTGCAGTTCTCGCAAACGCTCAGCATCGCCGCCAAATGTTTCGCGGGCAGCTTCACCTAAGTCTTCAGCACCAAGAAGCGTCAGGCCACCACCGATTAAGTTTTCACCCAGATCAAGAATTCCAGCACCAAGACCAAGACCGACATCTCGGGTAGCCCCAAAAACTCCGCGAGACTCTTCGGCGGTAGCTTCTAATTCTTGTTGTTGAGCGGCGCGTTGCTGAGCAATGCTATACGCTTGATTCCTCGCTTCTTCGCGAGTCAGCATTGTGGGCGAGTCAAACTCTATGGGCTGGCCATCCGGCGTCTGAAAAGAATACTTATACGCCACAACGCGCTCCTACTACGGCGTTTCGACTAGAGCATCTGGGCCATATTCTAAAGGACCACCGCCGGTTGTTGTAGACAGCCCCATATAAGGCGAAATTATGCTGTCAATATCTTGAATCTGGCTAAGAATTCGAGTGCGCTCGCCTTCATCCACTACAGTTTCAAGGCTGTCTTGAAGCGTTTTTCTCAAATCAATGAGCGTGTCAACTCTATTCTCTTGAGCTTCTCGCATTGCCTCTTGCTGCTCAAATGCTGAACCAAGGCCTTTCAAACGTGCTGTTTCGCGAGCCACAGCAAGATCAGTCAGATCAGAACTAATTTCGCCTTGACGCTCAGCGGCACGCTCCATAGCGCTTTGATAGCCAGCCAGACCACCAATACCGCCCTCAGCAGCTGCCGCCAAGAAATCAGGCTCATCGCTCGCTGCCATGGCCAGACCGCCGCGAATTAACGCTTCGTTTAGTGCTCGTTCTTGAGCGGTCTCACGTGACTCTTGCCGCTCTGTCTGTAGTTCGCGCATTAGTTGCATCAAGCCATCTTCGGTTTGGGGCTCAGGCTCTCTTTCGCGATCTTTGTCATCGTCAGTATCAGATACGTCACGGAATTGATTTTCATCCACACCCTCATCGGTGGGTTGTTCGGCGGGCTGTTCGCTAGGCGCAGCTTCTTCCTGACGACGACGGCGGCGCTCTTCTTCTACAGACTCAATCGGTTCGATAAGCGGTTCACCCTTATACTCTATAAAAGGCAAACCAACACCAGATTCAGCGGTCGGGCTGCCTCCAGCAGCAGGGGACATTTCACCAGTGCCTTCAAACTCCCCATCACCATTAGTACCGGGTGCGATACGTCGCAAAAAACCAGTGAGACCCTCTTCAACGTCACTGAAGAACCCCCGCGACTGGTCTGCAATGCGGTCATAACGGGCGGGCTTTTCAGTTTCAGGCTGCGGACTAGGCATGGCAGGTGAAGTGGTAGTGTCCGAAGCGGCGGTTACGCCGCCTGAAGCCGGAAGACCGTAACTACCTTCGCGCATCAGTGACTGAATAGCGTCGTACTCGGTGGCATTAGGATTACTACTCCGCAGCTCCTGCAGCTTGCGAGCAACATCCATTTCGACCATCTCCTGCGGAGAAATCATTCCGCCCTCTTGGAACCGCTTACGAGGCATCTCGGTCTGCGGAGTGCTCGGCGGGCAGTATTTTTCTCCCGTGCGAGAGTCGGTGTAGCAAGCCTCTTCTTCGCCTTTCATGCGCCCTGTCTTGCCGCCCTTGGCAAAACTGACAATGCCACCCTCAGCCATCTCCATCGGGCCAGTTGGCACAGCGGCGATGCCACTAATAATGTCTTCGGCCACGCTGCGGTCAGACCCGGCTTCGCGACGCTCCTTGGCATAGTCATCGCGCGCTTTCTTGCGACGCTGCATCTCGGCAAGCACAAGATATTGTGGCGTTGAGCCAGCCTGCATGGTCTGCATCAGCTGCCGGTCTGACAGGTCTTTAAGAGTGTCTTGCATCTTCACGATATTCATACTTTAGCTCCCGCCACCCAGCGCGTTGTAAGCACCAAGCCCGGCAATGCCAAGACCCGCAGCCTGACTAGCAAGTCCAGCGCTAGGCTGCGACCGAATGGTTTCCTGCTGCACAGGCACCGGGATACCACGAAGCAAGGCGTTGTAGAACGCAAGCTGCTGACGCTCATAGTCTCGGGCGTTAACAAAGTCCTGATACGCCTGATCAAGCTCTGCCTGTTTCATCTGACGCTGTTCCTGACCCACAGCCTGCTGAGCCTGCAGGCGAGCCTGCTCCAGCCGCTGCTCTGCTTGTCCCAGATTCTGTTGAGCCTGTGCGGTGCTAAGTGCTGTCTGCAGACCTTCTTGGCCATACTGTGCCGCAAACTGATTGGCAGCCTCCTGACTGGTCGCAACCTGCTGAGCCATGTTAGCCGCAAACTGCTCTTCTTCCTCGGTCATCTGCTCGGCGGCCTGACGGAACTGCTCTTGCTGCTGGCGCGCGGCTTCTTCCTGCTGCTGTGCCGACAGCCCCATCTGCGCCGCCTGCTGCTGCATCGCCTGCTCCGCCCCAAACTGCTCGCGAGCCTGTTGATATGCAGTCTGCATACCCTGAGCTTCAATGTCCGCCAGACGGTCGAGATACTCAGACTCCATCTCAGCTTCGCGCACACCGAAACGACTGCCTCCAAAAGCTCCCGCCTGAACAGCTTCAGCAGCAGTGCCAGCCCGGCTGCGAGCAAACTCTTGCGCCGCTTCGCGCTTCTGCGTGTCAATGACCTGCCGCATGTAGGGGTCCATGTAGCGCTCGGCAGCGGCGGCATCAAATGTGCCTGCCTCGTAACCCGGATCAAACTCACTTGCTTGATACTGAGTCTGCATGGGAGTTACTTGATACTGATTTTCAAACTGAGTCGGGTCATAAGACTGCTGCAGAGCGGACTGACCGACTTCACGCATTGTCGACTCGGCTTCTCCCAGCGATTCAGGGGCCTGCAAACCCAAAATGCCTTCCTGTGCCTGCTCCTGAGCCGAAGTAAAATCGGCGATGCGCTCACCGCCATAAGGTTGAAACGGCTGGATGGACTCTTCTTGAGTCCGCGCCATCAGCTCCTTGTAGTACGGCTCGGCATACTCAGGAAGATTAGTTTGGTACGAAGTTGATTCGGTCGTACCGCCGCCACCACCGCCGCTCATAGCGATACCTCTACAATTTTGTACTTTTCTTCAAACCCAAACTTTGATTGCCAAAGCCGGGCAGCGGACTCACGTGCAGCGCCTTCAATCTTAGTAGCGCCGTAGGTTTTGAGAATGTCGCTCACCTGTGCGAACACCTCAGATGTTGTCAAAAACTTTCCGCCCACAGACGTGAAGAAAGCAACGCGGTCGTTGGGCCGATTGATGAACTCGACAGTCGCGGCTCCGGTGACATTATCGTCGTCATCACGAGCAATGAGAAGCAACCATTGTCCGTTGGCAAGATAGACTTTTGCATGCTCTGCTTGATAGTCACCCTGAGAATAATTTAAGCCCGACACAACATGGCGAGCAACCATCGGCCATACTTGTTGTGCGTGTTGTGTGAGCACGGGCTGTATCTTCATTTCGGCATCATCTTGCGCGGGTTAATTTCAGGGGCTTGGTCGTCTTCGCCTGTTCGAGCTTCGCGAATGCGATCCATCATCGCGTACAGTTGCTTAGCACCTGCATCAGATGACCCGTTGCCAATATGGCTAACTACGTCAGCAGGCACCACAAACTCACCACTGCTCAGCGCAGCAGGCTGATTGCCGTTAATCGTGGCGGGCACATCGTCACTCATGCCGTCGCCCGGCAGCATGCCACCATCAAGATAACCGCCACTGGCCATACCTGTGTAGCCTGTACGTTGCATGGCAGCACGATTGCCCGCGCCTTTTTGAAGCTCAGCTAGAAACCGCTCAAAGTCAGCGTCCTTTTGAGACGTGGTGCCGCTTGAACCTTCTTGGCCTTTAACCGCACGCACTACTTTACTGATCACGCCACCACCCTGTGGCAACGAACCGTCGCTGGCTTTATCTGCAACTTTTTGAATCTGCCCTCCCCCAAAAAGGCCAACAATGCCACCTTCAGCCATGCCGTAACCCGTCTGCTGCATCGCGGCACGGTTGCCTGCGCCTTGCTGAAGAGCTGCAAGAAAATCCTGCTCGTTTTTCGTCGGCGTGCGCTCGGCAACGAGAGGCAGTGTCGGTTCGGCGGTCTGAGGTTGAGGTATGCGACGCAATGAGTCACCGCCACCACCAGCGCCTTCAGGCATTCCGCTTGATGGATCACGAACAGGCGCACCCGGACCATGCGGCGAGCTGCCGCCCAGAGCACGACGATCACGACCTAGGTAGCTAAGAGCACGCACAGTGGGGCTCATCATAGCCAAGTCTTTGATGCCCTGACTAAACCGGTCCATCGGACTAATGACAGCGTTTTCAATCGCTTTAGGGTCAAGCTGAGGTGTCGTGCTCTGCACAGCGGCACCGCCGCCTCCGCCGCCTCCGCCACGAGACATGCTGCGCTCGCCAGATTCGCCGCCCGGACGACCGGGGTGAGTGCTGCCCCCACCGCCGCGAGAGCCACCGCCGCCCCCACCACGGGAGCCGCCTCCACTACTGCCACCCATGCCACCTTGGTTGGCTGCCCGGCCACCGCCGTCGCCTAGCCCACCGCCGCGACGAAGTTTAACGATGCCGCCGTCAGCGAAAACAGGCTGCCCGCTGATGTTAGTTGGCAGGGGGCGTCCAACAGACGCGTAGTTGGCACGGATGCGATCTTGTGCTGCTTTAAGCTCAGCCGCTTTCTCTCGATCTGCAGCTTCCTGCCGCTCCTTAATCGCGTCTTGCCTGTTGAGCTGTGCTTGGCCGCCGAGACCAACGGCACCTGCAGTAGCGGGCATCCGCACCTGTCCCATGAACTGCTGGCGAGCAGCCTCGTCACGGAAAATGTTTTTAGCGCCTTCGGCCATCTGAGGAACGTCAGCGTACTGGCTCTGCTGAAACGCCTGTTGAGGATCAAGCGTTGGTGAACCAGTAGTCGGCGCTGTTGTGGGCTGCGGCATGGAGGGCGTGGGCGGTTGAATACTAGCACCGCCGGTGACACCGCCGGACGGCCCCATCGTAGTAATGCTTGGTTGTGCTGCAGGTGCTGCAGGTGTCGCGCCCGCGACAGACATCTGTCCAGCGCCCGAAAATGACGGCCCGGAAGCGGTTGGATTGGTGACGTTAAACCCAGTCTGGCTGCCAGCAACAGCTTGACTAATATCCGGGCCACTCGCAGCTGTTGTCGCAGCTTGCGATCCGGCTTGGCCAGCTTGTCCTGCAGCCTGCCCTGCTTCAGCAGCACCGCTCAGAGCATTGCCAATACCACTCATCGCACCTGCTGTCAGGCCAGAGTACAAGCCACGGCGCAGCGGGTCGTCCATATCGCGAAGTTCAGCTTCGGCAGCACCAAGCGCACCAGCCGTCAAGCCAGTGGCAATCGCCCCAGTGCCAAGCCCCATACCACCAGCGACCAACGGCGCAGCAAGCGGCGCAAACAAAAACGCTTCAGGCAGGCCAGTCTCGGGGTTTGTCGTCAGGTTTTGCCCCATCGTCTCGCGTGCCAGAGCGTTAAGCCCAGCCACTTCATCAGTCGAGACGTGCATCAGCGTATTGTCGCCGTTACGTCCTTTCGCTGCTAAGTCTTTGATGCCGCTCATGGGGAGACCTCAATATCAGTTTGTCTGCATTGTATCAAGTTCTGTCGATTTCTAAATACGACAGGTAAAAGTCAACGTCAGCCTGCGACGACTCGACTGTCAAAACATCGCCCGCCTGCACCACACAAGAAAGCCCACTGAAAACGTCCATCGTGGCATTTACAGGCAAGAAGTGATTACTGAGCAAAGAATACTTTGTCGCGCTGCCGTCAGGCTGCACTCGTACATCCAGCAGTGTGCTTGCAGAGTTCGCGTTTGTGACTCGCAGCGAAGTCAAAATTGCCGTGTTCGCATCCGGCACTGTATAGATCGTTTCTTCAGTGGCAGCGGCAGGAGTTTTGAACTGACGAAAATACTTGTTAGCCATCGTTAGTCTCCGCCGACAAAAAATGCGCTGTTAAGGTTACTGAGGGAGACGCCGGGCGCGTTGGGTTGGTTCGTTCAGGGTAGTACTCAAGGCCTACATCGGTGTCGCTCACTCGCCAATTCATCTCAAGGTACTCATTGACTGGGTCATTGACGGTAAAAATGCCGTTAATTGCTGCAACTGCATGACCCCAGACACCCGTACTTTTGCGTGGCGGTACATCGTACCGAGTGTTGCTTAAAGGGTAATTGGCGCCAGTATTGACCGCCCATAACTCAAACTCTTGGGTTGCATTTGTTCGGTTTGTCACCTGACAACTAACGTTAATTTTATACTGGCCGGGATAGTCAAAAAATAATTGACTACCGTTTTCAACGCGAATGCCCGAGCCAAAGATTGGCGTATTAAAGCGTACAGGGTTTGCTGCGGTCGTCGAGGTGGTTGTTTGGTCGTTGCTGTCCATGAACATGCCATACGGCAGCATCATGCCTACGCTGTCTTGAAAACCGCGAACATGCCCGGAAAACCCACCGGCAGCACTTGCTCCGCCACCGAGAGCCCATGACAACGCACTGACAGTGTTCTCGCTTGTGACTGGCGTATAGCTTGTGTTGAGCTGCAGCACAATTTGCTGGACAGCTTCTTTGAGCTGGTTGAAGTCCTGCGGTGTGGGCTGCGACGTAGTAGCCGAAGCAGGCAGGCGGATGTTGACAATCTTACTCATCGACGACCATCCGGTTGCATGTCAATACGGGCATCACCGTACTTCCAGAAGTTGCCCAAGTCCTTGCTCTTAATCCGCAAAGCAAGCTGGCGTCCACGAATTCGCGTGTCGATGCGCGTGGTGTGAGGTCCAACGTCGCCGATTGCCTCCTGCACAAAATCGCTAAGCGGATAATACTTAGTCCGCATCCGCACGTTGACACTACCTTCAATAAAGAAGTCAGGCACAAAACGACGCACAAACATCAGGCTATCGCCCTGCCCAATGTCAAAGTCAGCAGACAGTACAGTCGCCACCAACGGATCGCCGTCTGCATCGCGGCCAAGCTCGTGGTTGTAAGTAAAGCCACAGCAGTCAGTGGCAATCGGAAAGTCCAACGACCCTCGGTCGACCCACGTCGTACGCTCAAGGCGACCAATCCACCAAAGCTTGTCGATCACGTTGTAGCTGACATACCGGCAAGTCTCGTTGTTACCGACAAAATCTGGCTCTGTGACCTTACTCTCGTCGCTATGCCCGATGGCTACGGTGCCTCGCTGACCACGCACACAGTTCAAAAACCGCACATCAGTTTTGCCGTCGTAGTCAATGATCTCATCTTCGACCTTGATTGAGCCGCTTGTCGGAAAGCTCGCCGTGCTCTCCACCAGTATGTCTGTGTCTGACGCAGAGATATCTCCGTTAAGCTTTGTCGGCTCCACTTCTTTGGTTGGGTAAAACCATGTGATCTCGTGGTTTTCTCGGTCCAGCGCAGTAAATATCTTGTCTTTCTGCTGGATGTTTAAGTCCTCAAAGACAAACCGCTGCACAGTGCAGGGAAGCACACCAGTGCCGCCTTGAAAGACATAGAATGCGTTCTCACCCATCCAATAGATGATGTTGTTATACGCAGCCCACGCCCGAGAGCTGGCAATGCCTGCCGAGGTGCCGACTTGAGCAAAACCAAAAGTAAACGGAGGGCCGATGTACTGCATCGACTCAACCGCCTCGTCAGTCCAGATGAGAATCTGGTTTTCTGTGTTGGCAGCGGCGATGATTTCTGTGCCTGCGGTCAGCAGTTGGCTACCTGCAGTGTTAGTCGAGGTCGGCGTCCATTCTGTAAAATCTTCCTGCTGTGACCAGCGCACCTGAAGTGCGTCAATGGGAGTCGCAGCGTTTGCCTCGCCCGGCAGGTTGGACCCAAAACAGACCAAGTGACGGTCTTTTGTCACCAGCACCAAGTTGGTTTTATGCGGTGCTTGCGTAATTTGGGTTGCCCTTGCAAGAGGAGTCGTTGCATCCCACAGATAAACACCACCGCCTTTAGGGCTAATGATTAAATCTTCGCCCCAGTTCTGGATTGACCAAAGCCGAATATCAATAGATACACCATCGGCACGCGGTGTGCCCCACGTGTCTTCACCAAACGCACCAACCCCCCAACCAAATTGGAACGCAGAATCTGCCAGCCCCGGATTAAGCTGGTACTCCGCATTAAAAGACCCACCGCCAGAAGCGATAGTAGATGTCGCAGCAGTTGAGACTGTGATAGTGAATGTATCGGCATCAATGACGGTAATTTGGTGCTCAGCGTTAATCTCATCAGCAGGCACACCGCCTACAGAACTTGCTCCTGAAATAACCACAAAAGCGCCGTCATCGGCACCATGCGCAATATCTGTAATAGTCAGTGTGGTTGAGCCAGACGTCGTCGCTACGGCGTCTGTCAGTGAGGAAGTTGCTCGCACTGGAGTGATGTCAGTAACTTGTCCGCCGGTTTCGACGTATACTTTGAACTCTGTGGCAAACGCTGTGAAAATCGCACCGCTAAGCACTCTCCACACAAAGCTGGCGCGAGGAGTGCCCAAAAACTGATCGTCGATAAATTTTTCCCAGCCGCCGATTTTTTCAGGCTTACCAGAGCGAAACCGAATCTTGTCCGAATCGACCCAGTCACCCTCTTGCGTGTAGGGGGTGTTCTCTTTGTTTACACCGGGCCTAAAATTCAGTTCCTGATAAGCCATATCAGCCTCCGCGACGCTGTCGCAGGTTAGTCCTCGTCGCGCTCGATACTGACATCTTCGTCGTGTTCGAGGTGCAACCGCGTACCGTTTTCTATGCCTTTGGCTTCGACATAGCGAGAGCCGTTGTTTGTCGTGACCTCAAACAGAATGTCGTGGTACCAAAACTTTTCACCAGCTTGCAGACTGCCTGCATCAATCTGGATCATCGTCATCTCCTACCAGTCTTTCTCTACGGTATCGCACAAGCGCGTCGTATTCGTCGCTTGGATAGTTGTCATAATACCCAAGCTTCTCCAGCCTGTCGCTGGCTTCGACGATCTTTTCCAAGTCTTGGATAAAAATCATGCAGTAAGGCTGTTCGACCTCACTTTCCCAGTCGTTGTCTGTTAAAAAGTCCAGCTCTGCATCTTCTGCACCATAGTCAGGGTGAAACTCCATGCAGTGCAACTCGGGAAACGTGTCGTTCAAGGCCTCAACAAAGCTGTAAAAAGACTCGCTGTCAGGGATTTCGTAAGACGCCACAACAACGACGTCTTTGTTTAACTCACCAAACGAAGCACAGTTCATCATGGCTTCGGCGTAGACATAGTCAGTCTCGACAACCAGCACTTTGTTGTCTTGCCATGTTTGTTTGGCGTAGGGGCAAGCAGGTAGGCCATTCAGGTGTTTGTTTGGCACCTCCAAGACTTCACGCGACCACTGCCGCACATCGGACTCGATGCTCATTTGATCGGCCCACCATGCAGCCAAGCACGGCACGTCCTGTCTGCAGCGCATTTAAACCCAAACAGCTGACAGTAACCTAGATCGCCCGCTTCGGTGACTTTTTTGCGCGTCTCGTTCATGTGACGTGCGCCTTCGTCCGGGTAGTCTTCATCCAAGCCAATGTTGTTTTGTATGCACGCCATCATCTTTGGAGTCTGCACAAACGCGGCACAGTTGCCACAGCGTGACGACTTAGCCTGCTCGGGCGTAATCCCCCACAGATCGGCGACACCCTGCCAGAACTCTTTGTTGGGCTCTGCAGGGTTCATCGGTCCATAGCCATAGTTTTCAATGGCGTAGTTTCTGTTCTCAGTGTTGAGCTTGGCATCGGTCGTGGGCTTCGGGCACACGGCACCGTCTTTGTACCCTCGCACAATCGCTTCGCCAACTGCTTTGCCGCGCCTTACTGCCATCAGTTACTAATCCTTTTTCTTACGCTTCGCATCAGAAACACTCTTGCCAGAGCCAACCTTCTTTTTCTCGGCAATCTTTTTCTTCTTTTCTGACTCAGACATTTCAGAAGCGGTCTTAGGTGTTTTGCTGGAAACACGCTTTGTCGGCCTGCAGTACGGCGTGCCGCGCTTGCTACCCTTTTTACGCCCACACGCTTTGCCAGTACGAACGTCTTTCCAGTCCTCTTTAAACCAGCGCTTAAGCTTTTTGCCTTCTTTTGTTTTGCGGACTGCCATGGCTACTTCTTCTTTTTCTTTTTGTTGCTTTTCTTACGGCCAGCAATAACATCGCCACGAGTAATCTTGTTGCGCGGGGGTGTCATAGCAGCAAGTTTTTTCTGCTTAGCAGACATCTTTTTATCAGCCATCACTTCTTCCCCTTCTTTGAGCTGGACTTTTTCTTTTTGCTTTTGTTGCCCCAATTTTTAGCACCGACTTTACGGCATTTGGCAATCGCACCACTGGCATAGGCGCTAGGAAATACATCGTAGCGCTTTTTTACTTTCCGATAACAAGCATCTTTCTTAGTCATAATTGACTCCTAGCAATCCCACTTTTTGCGGCTCCAATAATTAGCCGAAAACTTATCGTTTTTACCTTTAATACCGCTACTACGCGCACAGTAAGACTTTTTGCGCTCAGGCTGATCTTTTTTAATACTCATCGTGGGACTGCCAAAATTCACTTTTTTGACTTTGTCGCCTTTTTTGGCAAGCACGGTAAACTTGCTTGATTTGCCGCCACCGCGTTTAGGCTTGTTATACCCGGAAAAGGTTTCGCCCCGGTACTTCAGCTTGCCATTTTCTTTTTTAACGTCTTTTGTCGTAGCCATTTCAGCTCTCCAACATTTCTGGAGTAATTATCTGCCGCCCTACGTAGCCATGATCGGCATGGTAAGTGATGACTTGCGCCTGACGAGCAGCGCTATAGCCATGACGGCTTGCGTATGAATCACGTGCAGACAGCGTACCATGACGCTCGACTGTCATCAGCTCACTTTCTTTAGCAGCCCAATGATGTAGATGGCCAAGGTGGCAGTATGAGTGCCGTGTACGCCCAAAAAGCTCCCTAAACTCTGAAGCCATGGTCCGGTCCACCTCATCAATCTTCTTCAGGTGGCCGTGGTGGAAAAACAGACTAGTGCTACCGTGCTCGACCGCATAAAACGGCGCTGGTGATTGATCTATAAACAGTCGAGGTTGGTTCAAGTACCGGTCAGCAAATGACTCGCGCAGCCAAATTTCTGTGGTTTCGTCGTGGTTGCCCTCGGCCATAATAACTTCAACGGTGACATACTTAGTTAAAAGCATCTCAATGATTCGTCGCGTCACTCGTATGCCAACGCGGACCAATTCCGCAAATCGTGTGTCTGTATCAAGCTGATGTTTGTTAGTCGGTGTCACACTTTCAATGCCGTCAAAGTGAAGAAAGTCTCCCATTTGGGCAAACACGGCACGGCGAGCTGGCGGTGCGTTATCAATCGCTGCCTGAAAAAACCGCATGATGGTCTCTTCAGCAATTTTTGTATCCCAATTAGTGCCTGTCTCTTCGCCCCACGCCAACATGCCAATATGCGCGTCAGTGAGCACAAACAGATTGAGCAAATCATTGTTGTGGCGGATTTTTTGCTTGATGCGCGGGAGAGGTTTCAGGTCTTCTTTTAGTGCTTCTGCAGCTTCTTTGAACGCATTAAGCTGCTCTTGGGCGTCAGCATTTGTTTTGATCCACTCGGGCATGCCCTCTTCATTGCGCCGCATGTAGCTACGGCCTTTGAGGATTTCACCTTCAGGTAGCTCGGGTGGAGGGGGCAGCTCGCCGTATTTTTGCTCAATGGCACGGCCTTCACGGTAGCTCTGCAAGCGGCGTTCTAGCCCGCGTTTGTTGATACCGAGTAAAGCAGCGGCACCCGACTGAGTGCCTGTTTGCTCAATCGCCGCCAGTATTTGATTGATACTAACGCCTTTAGGGCCACCGCTAGACATAAGCTCACTTTTTGTTGCGCGCGTACTCGCGCATTATCTTTTCTCCGCTGCGGCCAACCACATAGCCGCCGAGCCCCACGCTCAGAAGGCTCCATGCCTGTTCTGGCATATCAAACATCACACTAGTGCCCAGAAACGCGTCCAAGTACGGGGCAATAATAAAGTTGTTGCCGATCATTACAGCAAACATCAGCATGACAAGAGGCCGCCATGCACTCGTAACCCAGTGTTCTGACTTGGCCTCCGCCACGACCACATCGCGCGCCACCTGCTGTGCAGTCTGTTCGTGCTCAAGCATAGCAAGGCGAAGCTCTTGTGCCGCTTTCGCTGCTTGATCTTTGTCCTCAAAAAACCGACCAAGGACGTTATCAACAGTCTTGCCAAGACCGGCACTAAGTAACTGCTGAATCATGCTTCGCTCCTTAAATCCCAACGCGCTGGGCCATCATAGCGCGTGTCGACGTGAACAAATGAATCGTAAAGACCAAGACTGGCGTGCGGAAACTGCTCTGCGATCCAATCGTAAACAACTCTAGGTTCAGCTGATGACACTTTAATATCAGCGGCGCGAGCGAGTTTGTGTTGGCTTCCGGGAGCTCCGCCAATCCGAGCATTGTGCTGCTCACAACGACAACCGCTAGTCACAACAACGGGGCCAAAATTTTCACGGACTGCGTCAAGAATACTCAGTGTTGAAACATCGACTGTATCGAACCCACAGCCGCACTGGCATGCGAACTCAAGCCGGGAGAAATAAGGAGAGATGTTTTCAAAAGCCATTAGAACCCCGAGCGAGCGAACCAAACAAACAGTGAGGCAACGCCACCGATAACGATCCAAGCCACCCGCTCTCCAATTCGTACGGTGTTGGTTTTCGTCGCGAGCTTTTTCTCAAGCTCTGTTACACGCTCAATCACTTTTTGCTGGTTGGTGTCGTAGTTGTCCATCCGGTTAAACAGAGTAACCATGCGTTCCTCCATACGAGCCAGACTGACTACAGCGTCCGAAAGCTTGTCCAGCTTCTGCTCAATTCGCGTAAGTCGGTCTTCATCCATGGCTACTTCTCTACTTGAGTTTGCGGTTTGTTGTTAGTGACAACTTTGTCACCCCCTCGATTGATAGCCACTTTATCGCCGTCAACTTCTACAGACATTTCTTCCTGTTCTTTGTCCATGCGAGCGATAAGCTCTTTAATCACTGTAAACTCAGGCTTTTCTTCTTTTTCTTTAGTGCCAGTAATTCCCGCAAGCATCTGGATCAGCGCCATCGACGCAGTCGCCACAAGGCCAATAACCGGAGCAAGCGAGGCAGGGGGCAGGAAAGTAGCACTGACTACGCCAACAATCACAAGCAGCACAATCCACACAATCGCGTTTTTGCCGATGGCTTTACTAGCAACTTCTTTTGCTGTTGCCCGCGCCTCAAGCTTACGCAGCTCAATCTCGGCCTGCATCTTTAGCGCTTTAAGGTCGTGTTTGTCGCTCATGGCTACTTCTTCCTTTGAGACTGTGACGCTTTGATCGCTCGGCCTTGCCGCGCTGCTTTTGCTTTACCGTTGCTGGTGTAGCACTTACCAGACTTACCCCACTTATGCCCTGACTTGCCGTTTTTTGTGCAGCGCTGGACTGGCATTACTCGACAACAATCTCGCCGGAAGCAAAAATTTTGCCTGACGTAGTTAGGTCTCCGCTGGCGTTAACTTCAACACTGCCACCGCCTGTACTTTCAAAGTAAAGAACACCGTCATCTTCTCGGACGGACCATGTTGAACCGAGCGCAATAACTCCCGTGTCAGAGGCGATAACTGCTTTATTGTTGGCGAGTGTTCCGGGGGCTGCACCATCAAGATAGTTAAGCTCTGTTGCGTTGGCCGTGACGCCGTCAAGAGTGTTGAGTTCTGCCGTCGAAGCAGTAAGGCCGTCAAGAACATCAAACTCAGTAGTTGTAACGCCTGTGGCACGCAAATCTTTGGCGTAGTTAAGATCAGCCGCGACGCCCGTAAACCCGTCGAGCTTGTTAACCTCATCGGTGGTCGCAACGATGCCGTCAAGCACGTTCAGCTCTGCCGTGGAGGCTGTTATACCGTCGAGCGTGTTGAGTTCTGCAACGGTGGCCGTAACTTCTGTGCCGTCAATACTAAGTGACGTAACGTCAATGCTGCCAGAAATACCAAGATTTTGAGTCAGGTCAGTGACCGCTGCGCTGCCGCCCCCACCGTCGCAATAGACAATCTTTTTAAAGCCTGCAGGGATGTCGACGTCTGCGCCGGAGCCTTGCGTCACGGTTATAGTCTGATCAGTGGCGTTGTTGATAAAATACAGTTTTTGCATGTCAGACGGGCTGACAGTCACCGTACAAGCTGCGTCGGGCGAACCCGTAAATTCAATGACAAGATGACGTCCGTTGGAAGTCAGACCGTCCGTCGTAGTCAAGCTGTAGCTTGACAGCCCATTAAGAGAAATAGAGACAACGCCCGTAGCAAGCTCTTCGACAAGGCGCCAGTTTGTATTGGTCGTCTGCCCCCACGTGTTTGACTGCTCGCCAACGCCAATAAGCTCAATACCAGTATTTGAATAGGTGCTTGCCATGTCTATTACTCGCTAGGCACTAATTTTCTGCCAGTTTACACTAGGATCGGGCTCAATTTTCTGCCAGTTTACACTAGGATCGGGCTCAATTTCGCCCCAAACGAACACTCTGTTTGCTACGCCAAACCCAGTTGCGGAGCTGGGCACGACAACTGCTTGAGCAATTATTTCATCGATCGCTCCAAGAACTGTAGCAGCAGACACATTTGCAACAGGCACTACCGCTGCCGCTTTAACTTCTTCTTGGCCAAGCACTGAGTTAGCAGCAACGCCTGCAGGCAACACAACAGCTTCTGATACCGTTTCAACAAGCCCGGTCTCGCCGATAGCCTGCACGCCATCAGGTAGAACATCTGCCTCGGCAATAACAACTTCTTGGCCTAGTGCGCTTGTCGCCTGCACGCCCGTGGGCAGCACCAAGGCTTCGGATACAGTAACAACTGTTCCAACTTCGCCTGCGGCGGCAGCGTCTGTCGGCTCAACAACTGCCTGAGCAATAACTGTTTCTTGGCCCAGCGCTCCTACTGCTTGTACGCCCGTCGGCAGAACATTAGCTTCGGCGATAACTTCTTCTTGTCCGAACTCACCTGTCGCCTGCACGCCTGTCGGCAGAACATTAGCTTCGGCAATGACTTCTTCTTGGCCTAGCGCGCCTTGAGCTTGCACGCCTGCGGGGAGCACCACTGCCTGAGCAACAACTGTCTCATCGCCTAGCGTTGTAGCGGCAGAGAGCCCAGTTACGCCAAGAATGTTATTTGTAATGAGTGTCTCGTCGCCGAGCTGTGTAGTTGCCTGCACATCTGTCGGCAGCACATTAGCAGCAGCCAGTATGGTTTCGTCGCCAAGCCTAGTATCACCCTGCACGCCACTCAGCGTGAGGTTGGATTCAGCGACAATGGTTTCTTGGCCGATCTGACCGAAGCTTTGCACGCCCGTAGGCAGGATTACCGCTTTAGCAACAACCGTTGTTTGCTCAATGGCTCCACTAGCCTCAGCTCCCGTTACGGAAACTGTGACGTTAACAATAACGTCGCCGACATCAGAAAATGCCGCCGAGGAAAATGGAGACGAGCTAAACATTTAATTACTGAGGTTTTGTCGGCCAGTTGATGTCAAACGGGAACCCTTCCTGCTGAGGCACATCGCGAAGTGCTTGGCGATAGTCAGCCCATAGCTGTGCGTCTACAGGAGCATCAGGAACTTGCGTCCAGTCAGTCTCGGCCAGCAGAGCGTCACGCTGGGCGCGGACTTCGTTGGCCTTCTGTTCAGCCTCACGCTCGTCGGGGTTGTAGTCTGGCTTTTCTGGCACAGGCGCGTCTGGGAAGTCGGCAACCGTAAAATCAAACCGTGCAATACTTGACTCGTCCTGCTCAAGCACCCATTCGCTTCCACTCCATTGGTATTTGTTAATTGTCGATGCCAGCCGAGCAACGAACTTTTCACGCTCACTTTTTGGCAGCAACTCAAGATCGCGGCGTGTATTAACGATATTAGACCGCCGGACAGGCATCTTGGGTTTTTCAGGAATAGGCACGTCAGGGAAGTCGTCCAACGTGAAGTCAAACGCTGAAATAATATCAGTGTTGTTTGTTTTAAGGTGCCAATCATTATCATCTTCAGACCAAACCCACTGGTTTATTGTCTTGGCAAGCATTTTTATAAACTGCTCATGAACAGAATCAGGGGCAGCGTCTAGGTCTTTTCTGTTATTGATAATCATCATGCTACGTCCTTCCATGTTCGGTATTTCGTAATGTCTTTGACCGCGCTTCTATTGAATCCGGTAAGACGTGAGATTTCAGTGTCGCCCATGCCGTCAGCGGCCATATTGCGGACACGCCGAACGTCATCAGCGGTCAGCCTTGCTTGGCTGTTAGCGGCTCCCGATTGGTTCGGCGTTTTAACCCAGCCGTTGCCGTAAGCGTGAACCGAATTACCCTGCGCGTCGCACCATTCAAGGTTGCCAACTCGGTTATCGGTTGTCACGCCGTTGATATGGTTGATGAACGGCAGGTTGTCAGGGTTCGGGATATAGGTCATCGCAACAAGCCGGTGAACAAGCCACATTTTGCGCTTGCCATCGGCGTTGACTAAAGCAATGCGGTGATAGCCTTTCCCTCTGTTGTCTACCGTCAAAGTCAGCCACCGATCACCGTCCACCCTGACGCCGCCATTCTTCCCGACTGGGGTTTCTTTCTTGTGTGACCACACATGGCCGTCGCGTGTTACTGCGTAGCGGCTTTCGTATTCGGGTATGTCTTTCATCTTTAATCCTCTGTGAAAGTTGCCCATCACCATAACATGTGCGATCACTCCCGGCCACCATCAATCAAGAATAAGATGACTGCAAACGCCACGGCCACCAACATTCGTATACGAAGTATCGGCGTCACCCGAAACGACGCCACGGGAACCCGAGTCGGAGCCGCTACCCCAATCCCCGCCAAGGTCAGCGAAGCGTTCAAAACGGAAACGGTCGCCTCGCGATGGGTCTGGCAACGACTGGTCAGATGTTGCCAAGATATGGTCGCGACCCCAAACCCGCAAAACGCCAGTCGCATCAAAAACGCCCCAGTGGGAGGTTTGCTGATCTTTCCCACGATCTGAAACGTCGCCAGTGCTGCCTGGCCCCGATCCGCCGATAGACCGCGCCTCATTGACCCCGTATGCCAGCAACTGAAACTCATTGTAGTCGGGGGCGCGGAAGCCATGATAAGCCAGCGACTCGAAAATGTTGGACGGCTCTGCGTTCGGGTAATTTCCGCTGTCGTCAGGAAGGCGCGGAGGGTTGCCGTCTCGACACGGGTCAACATTGTATTTATGCACCGCGCCGGTCAGGTGGTTTGCGCTCATCAGATAAATGCCAGCCCAAAATGCGCCATCGCCGACAAGCGTCAGCCCACGCGGGTCAGCAACAGAAGGCCGCCATCTCAGATCGTAGAAGCTGTACTCATTTATCTGCGGGGTAGTACCGCCATCACCTGCGTCAAGTGAAAAGCTAGCATTCCCGCCAGGCGCATAATGGAATCCGCCAACGAAACGCTCAGGTCGACCGCCAAAATAAGGAGCATAGGCCGCCGGATTTTCATTTACAAAGGGCAGCATCCCATTTTCAATAAAATCAATCGCAGCCTGATCGGTGAGAGTGCCTGCCGCATATTGAGATGCAAAAAAACCATCAAAGCCGGTAACGGTACCGTCGCCGTTAGTATCACCTAGAGGCCGTGTGCTCCCAAGGTAGTTAATTGTAGTATCTTCAAAAAGTGTTTTTTGTGGGTCAACACCCACGCCACCGAATGATATAGCTTCTCCCGTATCAGTCGTTACCACAAAGCCGCCACCAGAGAACGCTTCATAGACTTCTAAAGTTCCTTGCTCTGTAGCAAAAATACCATAATCGGTCCCCGCAACTAATCCACCGGATGGCATTTGGATACTAGTACCCGACGGAATTTCGACAACAGTACCATTTACTTCAACAACTAAGTCTGTTGCTGATTCAGCAGTGTCATTACCAGTTTTTTTCCACGCCACCTGACGTTTGGTTGCTTTAGAAAAAACTCCATCTTCTAAGCCAGAAACAGCTGCACTAGTTTGCGTAGTGCCGTCAGGAAACTCAACACCAGTTGATATCAACTTCGTCGGCATTATCTTTACCTCTTACTTTCAAGCTCATCGACACGCGCCGAGAGTGTTTTAATTGCTTCGACAAGAATCGGTACTAGTTTTTCATACTGTACTGTCAAGTATTCATCCGAAACCGGAGCAGTTTTGACTGCTTCTGGTAATACATTTTGCACTGACTGCGCCGAAACACCAACCATTCGTTCGCGCTCGTAGCCAAGCTCAACTGCTGTGTCATTGGGCTCGTAGTAAAACCCTTCCAACGAGTTGATCTTACCAAGCGCGTCTTCGATTACACCCAGCTTGGTTTTAAGCCGGTCATCCGAGAAGTGTGCGGTAATATCGCCTGTGGCAGTGATAGCCCCATTAGCTGTTATGTCTCTAGTTACAAAGTTATTACCCCCCGTAGATGTTTCAGTTTGACCCACCCAGAGCCTTGTAGCTTGGCCGCTAGACCTAACAGCAAATATAGAACCTACACTTCCTTCTGAGCCAGAACCCGGATTACTAGACGTTCTAATAGTTATTCCCGCGCCATCTTGATTGTCGCCAGAATTATTTTCTATATAAACATCGCCCCTGCCGACATTTATAGTATCGCCTGTATCAGACCGCAAAAACTGAGAAGAGTTAAGGCCATCAAGAAGGTTAGAGTCAGCAGCTTTATCAGAAGCGCCAAGGTAACGACCATCAAGATTTACTGAATTCAGGTTTGTAACGTGACCAAAACCATCCAGCGTAACGTCCTGAATGACGGTGCCGCCACTGTTATTTACCGATCCCTGCGAAGAAGTATCCGCATGGTTTAGCGTAACTGACCCGCTTGACCCGCCACCCGTAAGACCAGAGCCCGCAGTGACTGCGGCGATGTCGCCAGTCGCGCCCGTGGTTATGCCGGTTACATGTCCATTAGCGT